>JAEIGA010001870.1_pt1 | contig 33464 bp, 26 predicted proteins | sample 9270691 | NCBI WGS metagenome assembly JAEIGA01 (sample SAMN17057246, study PRJNA624740) | gut metagenome | biome: biome; isolation source: fecal sample | host: Bos grunniens | place: China: Xizang | collected 2019 | reverse complement strand
GTTTGCTGTCAGCAGATGGAGCTTTCGGAGCCTGACGAGTCAGGCCGTGCGAGACCTGTCGCTGTTGAGGGAAGCGAGTATGAAATTGAAGCTGACTGCGTTATTATGTCTATCGGTACTTCGCCTAATCCCCTTATTAAATCCACCACTGCAGGGCTTGAGGTTAATAAGCGGGGCGGTATAATCGTAAACGAGGAGACGGGCGCCACCACCAAGGCGGGAGTTTATGCAGGCGGAGACGCCGTGACAGGCGCTGCTACCGTTATTCTTGCAATGGGTGCGGGCAAAACCGCCGCCAAAGCGATTGACGAGTATATTTCTTCTAAATAAAGCTTTCCTTGCGGGACGATGTGGGCATCGTCCACTATAAGGTTACGCTTAAAGCTCCCTTTATAAGCAAGGGAGCTTTTTGCATTAATTTGTCATTTCCCTCATATTATTCTATGGGGTGAAAATTATGGAAATTTTAAAATACGGCGGGATTGCAGTTCTTGCTATTGGAGCATTGGCAATTTTAATCTTTGCAGTAAAAACAAATAAGCTTTTTAAAACCTTGCTTTTTAATGCCTTTTTAGGTATTGCAGTAATAACAATAATAGATTTAACCGCAAAGTTTACGGGAGCCCATATCCCCGTAAACTGGTGGACGGTAGGGGGCTCTGCCGTCTTCGGTATACCCGCTGTGTGCGGTTATCTTATTTTGCCGATTATTTTTATTTGATATTCCTTGAAAATGTTAATAGAAAATGTTATATTAATTTAGGGCGGTGGGCAAGTCCCGCCGCTTTTATATAATATATTAACGGTGGTTTTTATGCTTAAATTTATTTTCGGGCGGCCCTCTTCGGGCAAAACCTACAAGGTGCTTAATACTGTAAAAAAATTAGTGGAGAGCGGCAAAAACGCTGTTTTGATTGTGCCTGAGCAGTTTTCCTTTGAAAGCGAGCGAGCGGTGCTTAAAACGCTGGGCGACAAGGCGGCGCTAAATGTTTCGGTTATGAGCTTTTCAAGGCTGTGCGACGAGGTAGGCAGAGAGGTCGGCGGTATCGCAGGGGTTACCCTTACTGAAGCCGACAAGATTATTTTTATGAACCGTGCGCTCTTAGCGGCAGCGGACGGGCTTAAAATCTGGCGCAGATACTGCCATTCGGTTTATTTTGCAAAAACTATGCTTGATACAATCGGCGAGTTTAAGATAAACACTGTTACGGCTGAGGATCTGAAAAAAGCGGCAAAAGAAACGGAAAGCCCCTCCCTTGCTCTTAAGCTTCACGATATTGCGGTGATATACGAGACCTACGATACGCTTACAGGGGAGCAGTTTATCGACCCTGCTGACAGTCTCACAAAGCTGTTTAGACAGCTTGAAAACTGCCGATTTTTCTATAATAAAACCGTTATTTTTGATTCCTTTAAGGGCTTTACGGGTCAGCAGTTTAAGATTATAGACCGAATTTTGGCTCAGGCTGACGATGTTATTGTAAGCCTTACAAATGACCCTGAGCTTTCGGGTGATTACAATGTTTTTATGAATATAAGAGCTGCCGCAGAGAGGATAAGAAAATCCGCCGCACGCTTTTCTGTATCAGAGGACAAGCCCTTAGTGCTTGAAAAAAGCCACTATAACTCAAAGGATATGGCGGCACTTGAGCGGCTTTTGGCGGGCGGCGATTTTGAAAAAACCGAACGATGCGGGGATATTACTCTTTGCGCCTCCGCTTCCGTATCAGACGAGGCGATGTTTGCCGCAAGGACAATAAGAAGACTTGTGCGCCAAAACGGTTATCGCTACCGTGATTTTGTAATAATTGCGAGAGATGCCGAGAAATACGAGGAAAGCGTTTATTCCGCCTGTAAACTTTACGGTGTGCCCGTTTTCGGAGACAAACGAGAGCCTCTTTCTGCTTTTCCTGCCGCGGCGGCGGTTAGTGCCGCTTTAGAATTTGTCCTAAAGCCTGCAAGTGAGAGTATTTTGCGCTTTCACAAAACCGGGCTTGGCACACTTTCAAGGGAGGAAATTTCAGCACTTGAAAATTATGTTTACCTTTGGAATATTGACGGCTCTAAGTGGCAAACTGACTGGACAATGGACCCCCGTGGCTTCGTTTCCGAAGACGAGGATAAAAAAGACAATAAAGCAGAGCTTGAAAAAATCAATGGCTTAAGACAAAAGGCCGCAGCGCCCCTTTACGCCTTTAAGGAAAAATTCAGGGGTACTGCCGCAGATATGTCCCGTGCTGTTGTTGAATTGCTTGAAGACTGTAATGCCGCCGAAAAGTTATCGGTACTTTCAGGGCTCTTTGAAAGCGAGGGCGCCCAGTTCAGGTGCGATGTTTTAAAGCAAAGCTATGACCGCTATATGAAGCTGCTTGACAGTATGGCGGTTTGCTTCGGTGACCGTGAAATTAAAAGGCAGGAATTTTGCGAGGCCCTGTCTCTTTCGGTATCTCTTGATAGCGTTGGTGTGATTCCCCGTATGCTCGATGAGGTCACCTTCGGTGCGGCGGACAGAATTCGTCCCTCAAGGCCTAAGGTTGCCTTTATTTTAGGCGCTAATCAGGGGGTCTTCCCTATGGGACTTTCTAATTCCGGAATATTAGGAGTCACCGAGCGCAAAAATCTTATTGAGCTTGGCATTGAAATTCCCGACAATCAAATTTCCTCTGTTGTGGACGAGAATTATTTGGTTTACTGTAACCTTTGCTGTCCGTCGGACAGGCTATATATTTCCTATGCTGCTCACTCGCTTTCGGGAGAGGAGGCGGAGCCATCCGCATTTGTGGCTGAAATTGCCGAAAATTTAGGTGCTAAAACCGTATTAGAACCGCAGGAGAATTTGAACGGTGAAAATCTCCCCGAAACCTATGAGAGTGCCTATTCGCAGTACTGCCGCAGAAGACTGACTGCAGACAGCGAAACCTTGAAAGATGCCCTTAAAGGAAGCAGAGAAGAAGAAAGGATAGAATATCTTTCTAAAATGCTGTCGGGGGCACCGAAAAAAATATCGGCGGCTACTGCCGAAAAGCTTTTCGGTAAAAATATTACAATGTCGGCTTCCCGCTTTGATACCTTCCACAAATGCCGCTTTTCCTATTTTTGCAAGTACGGGCTAACGGCAAAGAAGCTAAAACCCGCCGAGTTCGATGTTTTACAGCGAGGAACCATTGTACATTATGTGCTTGAAAGAATAGTTGGCTCTTATAAAAAGGGTGTAGCTGATTTGTCGGAAAGTGAGATTAATTCCCTTGTGGATAAATACATTGACGAATACCTTGACGGTATTTCGGGCTACCGCATACTTGAAAATGAACGGTCTAAGTTTTTGGTTTCCCGTATCTCCCGTTCGCTTAAAGCGGTAGCACTTCAGCTTTCCCGTGAATTTCAGCAAAGCGGGTTTGAACCTGTCGCCTGCGAGCTTAAAATCGGTAACGGCGGGGATATTCCCGAGCTTAAAATTCCTTTTGACAACGGTTATATTAATATAGTCGGCAGTATCGATAGGGTTGATGAATTCGGCGGTTACATAAGGGTTATCGACTATAAAACGGGTACCAAGAACTTTAAACTGCCTGATATTCTTTTCGGTCTTAACCTGCAAATGCTAATCTACCTTTACGCTGTAGTCAGAGCGGGGGTAAAGGATGATGAAAAGGCGGCGGGAATATTATATATGCCCTCAAAGCGGGACCTTAGTGACAACGGTATGGCAATGAACGGGCTTGTCCGCTCGGAAAAGGATATTGTTGCGGCTATGGACAGAGATATGCAGGGCGAGTTTGTGCCAAAATATTCAATTACAAAAAGCGGCGCATTGGATAAAAGGTGCACCTCTTTTGTCAGCAAAGAGGATTTCAGCGAGATCTTTGATTATATTGAGACCCTGATGAAGCGCACAGGCAATGGGATTTTAAGCGGTGATATTGCCGTAAGTCCCCTTGACGGCAGGGAAACCCCCGCCTGCAAATACTGCGATTACTCGGCGGTTTGCGGCAGAGAAAATGCGCCCTGTGACAAGGTGCCGAATTTTAAAAATGAGGAAGTTATTAATCAAATAAGGCAGGTGAAGACAGATGGCATTTAATCCTACCCCCGAACAACAGGCGGCTATTGATACTAAGGGTAATGTATTGGTTTCCGCCGCCGCAGGGTCGGGTAAGACGGCGGTGCTGGTTGAGCGGGTTGTGAAGCTTTTAAGCGACAGGGAAAATCCGCTAAGTGCCGATAGGCTCTTAATAGTGACCTTCACCAACGCCGCCGCCGCCGAAATGCGGACAAGAATCGAAAAGCGGCTTGACGCTGAATGTCGTGCTAATCCTTCCGATATAGGACTTTTAAAGCAGAGGAAGCTTTTATCCTCGGCAAAAATCTGCACTATTGACTCCTTTTGTATTGACCTTGTAAGGGAAAATTTTGAGCGTGCAGGGGTATCTCCCGACTTTAAAATAAGTGAGCAAAACTCCCTTAAATCAGTAAACGAGGGTGTCCTTGCCGAACTGCTCAGAGAGTATTACGAAAAGGGAGGGGAGGATTTTTTTGAACTGCTCGACTTGGTGGGTGCTGAATATGACGACGGTAATTTTGCGGATTATATTCTTAAAATGTACGATTACAGCCGTCAGCTTGCCTTCCCAACAGAGTGGTTTAACTCCCTTTCCTCTGCCTACAATCCGCACTGCTTCGGCGCTCAAAATGAATGGTATAAATATTCCGTAAATAAGGCCTTGAAGACCGCAGAGGAAATGCAGAGGGTGAATGCCACCGTACTTGACGCTCTTTTTGAGAACGAAAAGGCATATGATACATACGCTTTTTGCTTTGCTGCCGCCGCCGAGGAAGAGGCCAAGCTTTATGATGCGGCAAAAAGCGGGGATTGGGACAGTATTTTTGATGTGCTGACCGCCTTTAATTTGCCGGCTATTCCCCGTGCAAACGGTGAGCTTGGCAGAGCGGCAAAGGCGGCAAGGGACTATATTTTAAAGCTTGCCGAAAATCTTAAAAAGCTGTTTTTTAACGACGGGGACTGCATTAAAAAGCAACATGCCTATATTTACGGCAAGGTTTTGCTGCTTACAGAAATTTTAAATGAGCTTGACAGGAGACTTTTTAATAAATACCTCGAGCAAAACACCTTTACCTTTCATAACATTGAGCACTTGGCTTTAGGGCTTTTGTGCGAAAAAACAGCGGAGGGTATTATACCTGCTAAGGGTGCGGAAGAATTGCTTTCCCGCTATGATGAGGTTATGGTTGACGAATATCAGGACACAAATGATTTGCAGGATATGCTGTTCTTTGTGCTGTCAAACAGGGGAAAAAGGCTCTTTGCAGTAGGCGATGTCAAGCAGAGCATTTATGGCTTTAGGGGTGCTAAGCCCTCTAACTTCCTTAACAAAATTAACTCCGCAGTCCCTGTAGAAAAGGCGGCGGAAAGCGACCCTAAAAAAATAATTTTAGGCTGCAACTTCAGAAGCCGCAGGGAAATTTGCGAATACATAAACTACTTCTTTGAGCGGCTGATGACCGAAAAAACGGGGGATATTGTTTATAACGAGAATGAAAAGCTTATTCCTGCCGCCTGCTATCCCGACCCGCCGGAAATTCCCGTAAGCTTTGAAATTGTTAAAAATACGGGAAATTCCGAGGAGTCGCTCCGCACAGAAGCTACGCATATAGCCGATTATATAAGGCGCATTATGCAGTCGGGCAAGTGCATAAGAAAGGACGAAGAGACCCTTAGAAATGCAAAATTTTCCGATTTTGCAATACTACTTAGAAACACCAAAACAAAGGCGGCAATTCTCGCCGAGGAGTTAAGGAAAAACGGAATACCCGTAAACTACACATTAGAGGGATACGCAGAGACCTCAGAGATATCGGTATTTTTATCTCTGCTTAAAATTATTGATAATCCTGACTCCGATGTGGAGCTGTTATCGGTGCTTTTGTCGCCGATTTTCGGCTTTGCCGCCGAGGATGCGGCTAATATCCGCATAAAAAGGCGGGAGGGCAGTTTGTATTCTGCGCTTGTCTTTTCGGCGGAAAACGGGGACAGCCGCTGCAGCGCTGTTTTAAAAAGGCTTGAAAAATACCGAATACTTGCCGCAACCTTTACCTTGCCTAAGCTTATTTCAAGACTGCTTGAGGATACAGACTACCTTAACACCGTATGGGCAAGGGAGGACGGCGAACGCCGACACGGCAACCTTTTAACGCTTATTTCCTTAGCGGAACAGTACTCGGCGGACGGTAGGTTGGGAATAGGCGGATTTGTAAATTTTGTTTTAAGGCAGTCGGAAAACGGAATGAAATCAGCGGCGGCTTTGTCCAGCGGGGACACTGTTAAGATTATGAGTATCCACGCATCAAAGGGACTGCAGTTCCCGGTATGTATAATAGCGGAAACGGCGAAAGGCTTTAACGATAATGATTCGAGAAATTCTGCCCTTTATTCAGCCGATTACGGCATTGGCTTTAAGTATTTTGACGAGGCGGAACAACTAAAGCGCACCACTATTGCAAGAGAGGTAATATTAGATGATATCCGTAAGAATACCCGTGAAGAAGAATTAAGGCTTCTGTATGTTGCAATGACAAGGGCACAGGATAAGCTCCACTTTACCGCCGCTGTAGGTAATCTTGATGACAAGCTTAAAAGCTGTTTTTCCGAACTTATTTTGTCCGAGGGCAGAACGGACAATATGTTTGGAGGTATGACTTCTTATTTCGATTGGCTTATTAAGACCTCACTTATTCATCCCGACGGCAAGGAGATAAGGGGAGAGGACAGCAATATTATAAGTGAAATCACCGAAAGCCGAATAGCCATAAGTATTTCCGAGTCGGTCAAAGAAGAAAAATCAATCGAGATTAATATGGCTTCGCCCGCAGTCGACAAGGAATTATCAGAAAGAATAAGAGAAAACATAAGCTACACCTACCCTTATGAAAAGCTTTTTGAGATTGAGGCTAAATGCTCGGTCTCTGCCCTTGCAAATAAGGCGGAAAGTGAGAAATACGCCTTTTCCGCCCGCCCTGCTTTTATGAGTGACGGCGGGATAACCGCAACCGAGCGGGGAACGGCTACACACAAGATTATCGAGTTTATAGACTTTGATAAAACCGACGATATTGAGGCTGAAATTGAGCGTCTTTACGAGTGGCAGTATATTTCCGAACGGGAGGCAAAGGCGGTAAGCCGTAAAAAGCTTAGAGAATTTTTTGACAGCCCGCTCTTTGCGAGGATAAAGGCGTCGCCCCTTGTTAAAAGGGAAATGCGGTTTTTAACCGAGTTGCCCGTATGGGCTTTAGACCCCGATTTAAAGGATGATTTTCTTGATGAAAAGGTAATCGTTCAAGGAGCGGTTGACCTTTGCTTTGAGGAAAATGGCGAAATTATAGTTGTAGATTTTAAAACCGACCGCACCGATGATCCCGAAAGTCTTGCATTAGCTTACGGCGAGCAGTTGTCAATATACGCCGCCGCATGCGAGAAGATTTTTGAAAAGAAGGTAGGGCAAAAAATTATTTATTCCTTTGCGCTGTCTAAAGAAATAGAGATTTCTGCTTAACATACTTGCCTTTGCCAAGTATTTGGTATATAATAATACTGATATGAGCAAAGGCAGGTATTTGTATGGACATAAAGGTTGGCGACAGGCTTTTAATGAAAAAAAAGCACCCCTGCGGGGCTAATACCTTTACGGTTACAAGGATAGGAATGGACTTTCGTTTAAAGTGCGACGGTTGCGGCAGAGAGGTAATGGTGCCGAGAGTCAAGGCGGAAAAAAGCCTTAAAAAAATTATTAAAGCAGACGGAGAAGAATAATGTTTGATAAGCTTGAAACGGTTGTAAACCGTTATGAACAGATTGCGGTAGAGCTGTCCCGTCCCGAGACGGCGGTCGATAATGCGGTTTTTACAAAATTAATGAAGGAGCATGCGGAATTAACTCCATTAGTTGAAAAATACCGTGAGTATACGGCGGCAAAAAATTCTGAAAAAGAGGCACTGGAAATACTCTCCGAGAGCGGACTCGACAAGGACTTTAAGGAGCTTGCCGAGGAGGAGCTTAAGACTGCTAAGGCGGATATTGAAAGATGTTCAGAGGAGCTTAAAATTTTGCTTCTCCCGAAAGACCCGAATGACGATAAAAATGTTATTGTGGAAATCCGAGGCGGTGCAGGCGGCGAGGAGGCGGCTCTTTTTGCGGGCTCCCTTTACAGAATGTATACTATGTATTCCGAATCAAAGCGTTGGAGCATTGAGGTTATAAATGCCAATGAAACAGAACTTGGGGGATACAAGGAAATTGTATTTATGATAGAGGGTGCGGGGGCATACTCACGACTCAAGTACGAAAGCGGTGTGCACCGTGTTCAGCGTGTGCCGGATACCGAAACACAGGGCCGTATTCACACCTCAACCGTAACGGTGGCGGTTTTGCCCGAGGCAGAGGATGTGGAGCTCCAAATAAACCCTGCCGACCTTAAAATTGATACCTTCCGTTCTTCGGGTGCGGGCGGTCAGCACATTAATAAGACCTCATCCGCAATAAGGGTTACACATATTCCCACAGGTACAGTTGTAGAGTGTCAGGACGAACGAAGCCAGTTTAAAAATAAGGATAAAGCCCTTAAAATACTTCGTTCCCGTCTGCTTGATGCGGCGCAGAGAGAGCATGACGAGGCGATAGCTTCCGACCGTAAATCACAGGTGGGAACAGGGGATAGAAGTGAGAGAATACGCACCTACAACTACCCGCAGGGAAGAGTTACCGACCACAGAATCGGACTCACCCTTTATAAATTAGAGCAGATTTTAAACGGCGACCTTGACGAGGTTGTGGACGCGCTTACCACACACTACAGAACAGAAGCGTTGAAGGCTGAAAACGAGGGGTAATTTAATGCTGACTAAAAGGCTGAAGGCCGATAAAGAGGGAATAGAACAAGCGGCAAAAATTCTTAAAAAGGGCGGAATTGTGGCAATTCCCACCGAAACAGTTTATGGCCTTGCGGCATCTGCTTATGACGAAAATGCCGTCAAAAAGGTTTTTAGTGCCAAGGGCAGACCGCAGGATAATCCCCTTATAGTGCATATTGCGGATATTGACAGTTTAAATACGATTGCAAAGGATATTCCCGATTCTGCATATAAAGCGGCGAAAAGGTTTTGGCCGGGACCGTTTACAATGATTCTAAAGCGCACCGAAAAAATACCCGCAAGTGTTTCGGCAGGGCTTGATACGGTTGCGGTAAGAATGCCCTCGGACGAAACAGCAAGAGAGATAATAAAACTCAGCGTTCCTTTAGCGGCTCCATCTGCTAACACCTCGGGAAAACCGAGCCCTACTAAAGCACAGTATGTTATAGATGACCTTGACGGTAAAATTGATGCAGTTGTAATATCGGGCGTCTGTGAGGTGGGGGTGGAATCCACCGTTATTACTCTTGTTACAAACCCGCCGCGGCTTTTAAGACCGGGGGCGGTAACAGCGGAAGAGCTAAGGGAGGTTTTTCCGGATATTGTTGTTGACGGCGCTGTACTTGCAGAGCCGAAAAAGGGCGAAAAGGTTTTTTCCCCCGGTATGAAATATAAGCACTACGCACCTAAAACCGAAACATATCTTGTGGAAGGTAATTCCGAACAGTTTGTACAGTTTGTCAATTCAAAAGAAAATGCCGCAGCGGTCTGCTTTGACGATGAAGAAGGCAAAATTACTCTGCCAAAGCTTTGCTATGGAACGGCAGTCGATGAAGCTACCCTTGCACACAGTGTTTTTTCGGTTTTGCGCAAGGCTGATGATTTAGGAGTGGAATCTATATTTGTTCACGCACCGTCAAAAAGCGGAGTGGGGCTGGCTGTTTATAACCGACTTATCCGTGCGGCGGCATTCAGGGTGATTAAGCTATGAGTATTGTAATAGGACTTACGGGACCGACAGGCTCGGGGAAAAGCAGTGCATCTAAAATAGCCAAGGAGTTTGGGCTTCGGGTTATCGACTGCGATAAATCCGCAAGAGAGGTAACCGAGAAGGGAACGGAGTGCTTAAAGGCGCTTGGTTCTGTTTTTGGTGAGGATATATTATTGGCTGACGGTAATTTGAACCGAAAAGCGCTTGCCGCCTTAGCCTTTAAGGATAGAGAAAGCACCGAACGGCTTAATAAAACAATTTTGCCCTATATTGCCGATTTAGTAGTAAAACAGGCGGCAGGACAGGATACATTGCTTGATGCACCCACCCTTTTTGAGAGCGGTATTAATAAAATTTGCAACAAAACCGTTGCTGTTTTAGCTGATAAAGAAATAAGGCTAAAGCGAATAATCTCACGGGATAATCTAACACTAAAAGAGGCTGAGACCCGCATAAACGCAGGCAAGGATGATGCGTTTTTCAAGAAAAACGCTGATTATGTTTTATATAATAACGGTGATGAGATTGCGTTTTTAGAACGCTTTTCCGATATATTAAAGGAAATTACGGGAGGTAATTTGTGATGGCAGAAAAATCTAAATCAGAGGAATTAAAGGAAAGCCTTTTTTACAAGCGCAAAAACGGCAGACTTGTATCAAGCGAGGAAGTGTTAAAAAAGGCGGACGATTACTGTGAAGGTTATAAAAGCTTTTTGAACTCGGCTAAAACCGAGCGTGAGGCGGTGAAAACCGCTATAGCTATGGCAGAAAATAAGGGCTTTACCGAGTTTGTTTACGGCAAGAAGTATAATGCCGGTGATAAGGTTTATATCAACAATCGGGGTAAGACCTTGGCTTTGGCGGTTATCGGCAAAGAGTCTGTAGAAAGTGGCGTCAACATTACGGCGGCGCATATTGATTCACCCCGCCTTGACCTAAAGCCCAATCCCCTTTATGAAGACCTTGAATTAGCGCTTTTTAAAACCCATTATTACGGCGGAATCAAGAAATATCAGTGGACTGCCGTACCGCTTGCTCTCCACGGCGTTTTTGCCTTAAAGGACGGCACTGTTAAAGAAGTTTCCATCGGCGAAAAGGACAGCGAGCCAAAGTTTGTAATCAACGACCTTTTGCCCCATTTGGCTTCGGAACAGGTTAAACGCACCCTGAACGAGGGTATAAAGGGTGAGGAATTAAATGTGCTTGTTGGCTCTCATCCCTTTAAGGATGATAAGGGAAGCGAGCTTGTTAAGCTTAATATATTAAAGCTTTTAAACGAGAAATATGGTATTACGGAAGAAGATTTCCTCTCTGCCGAATTGGAGCTTGTTCCTGCGGCTAAGTCCTGCGACATCGGCTTTGACCGTTCCCTTATAGGCGCTTACGGTCAGGACGACAGGGTTTGTGCTTATCCCGCTCTTACCGCCGTTTTAGAGGTTGAAAATCCCCAAAAAACAGCCCTTGCAATTCTTGCAGACAAGGAGGAGATAGGCTCGGCGGGAAATACGGGGCTGGAATCCGACTTTTTGCGTTATGTAATAGGCGACTTTGCAAAAATGCAGGGCGGCGATGTGACCAAAGCCCTAAGAAATTCAAAGTGCCTTTCGGCTGATGTTAATGCGGGCATTGACCCGACTTTTCAGGATGTTATGGAGCGTAAAAACGCCTCTTTCCTAAATTACGGTGTTGTTGTCACCAAATATACAGGCTCCAGGGGTAAATCGGGCTCTTCCGACGCATCTGCTGAGTATGTTGCCGAGGTTCGTGCTATGCTTGATAAAGCGGGCATTATCTGGCAGACGGGGGAGCTCGGCAAGGTGGATATCGGCGGCGGCGGAACCGTTGCGATGTTTATTGCGAATATGGGGGTTGATGTAGTTGACTTAGGTGTTTCGGTGCTTTCTATGCACGCACCCTTTGAGACCACCGCTAAATTTGATGTATATATGTGCTACCGTGCAATGTACGAGTTTATGAAGTAACAACCCGTCCGCTTTCACATATACTGTTATTGACTCGGGTCAGAAAAAACAACGGAATGTGAAAGTGTGTATAACGGGAGAAATTTAAGGGAAACCGCAAGAGAAAATTCGAGAGAAAATGCAAATGACTGCTGCAGTCGCAGATAGGTGTTAATTTTAAAAACAAGGGATTGGGCAAAGGCTCAGTCCCTTATTTTTGTCTAAACGATAGTTTTTAAGTAGATATTATACATTATAGCGGGAGCTTGCTCCCGCTGTTTTTGTGTCCAAAATATTAATAAATTGTAAAAAGGTCAGGAAAAGTCAAAGAAAATTTCAAAAAAGTATTGACTTTTGGAATTTTCTGCATATAATAATAATCGTTAGCACTCGGATGTGCAGAGTGCTAAAATTTAAAAGTAAGGCTCAAGAGGTGAGAAGTGATGGAGCTGTCACCGAGAAAACAGGCGGTTTTGGCAGCAGTTACAAGTGCGTATATTAAAACGGGAGAACCGATTGGCTCAAAGGCGTTGACCTTAATTCTTAAAAATGCTCCGTCATCTGCTACCCTTCGCAATGAGATGAATGAGCTTTGCGAATTAGGACTGTTAACCCAGCCGCACACCTCGGCGGGCAGAATACCCACTAGTAGCGGATTTAAGCTTTATGTGGATATGCTGATGAATCCCGATAAAATATCGGAGAGCGACAAGGCCTTTATTGACGGCGGTCTTAAAAATCTTCATACCGCCCCCGAAATGATACCAGAGACGGCGGGGGAGCTCTTATCAAGGCTTACGGGTCTTCCCGCACTTACCTGCTTTAGAACGGAGCAAAGCCCAATAATAAAACAGGTGCAGCTGGTAAGATTAAGCCGCAGTTCAGTTTTGTTGTGGCTTTTAACCGCGGATGGCAGGACGAGAAGTCAGGTTTTCCGTACGGGATGTGTTTACACTCCCGAGCTTGATTTAAAGTTTTCCGAGATTGTTACAAAAAAGCTTAACGGCAAGCCTATTAATGAGCTTACAAGGGCTTATATGCAAAGCGTAATAGCAGGCGCGGGCTCACTTGATTTAGTTCCCGTTATTTCGGCGCTTTTTGAAATGGCGCAGGGGATTGAGACCTCTGATGTAACCCTTTCGGGCGAAACGGCACTTTACAATATTTGTGGGAGTGAAACAAAGGCTCACCGCATACTTAACCTGATAAGTCTTAAGGAGCCGATATTATCGGTTGTAGACGGCATAAAAGACAACACGGGTGTTGTTTTCGGCGGCGAAACGGACTTTTGCGAGCTTTGGGGATACACGATTGTTGCCGCAAAATACAGCTGTAACAACAAATACAGCGGTGCTATAGGACTGATAGGACCTAACAGGATTTCATATGACAGGATAATACCTGTTGTTGAATATACAGCAGCACGCCTTTCGGACATTATGACCGAGGCGGCGAAGGATATGGAGGAATGAGACGAGTGGCAGAGGAAACCAAGGTTATGGAGAACGAAGCCGAGGAGACTAAGGTGGATTCGGAAAAGGTTAAAGAAACAACACCTAAAAAAGAAAAGAAGTCCAAAAAGGATTCCGAAATTGAAAAGCTTAAGGCGGAATTGGAACAGAAAAACGATGTTCTGCTTCGCACAGCGGCGGAGTTCGACAACTACAAGAAGCGCACCGAGCGGGAGAAGTCAGGCGTTGCGGAGTACGCAAGAGCGGGAATAATAAAACAGCTTTTGCCGATACTTGACAATATAGACAGAGCCGCAGGCGCAGATAGGGAAAGCCCTGATTATATTAAGGGTATTGAGCTTATTGTAAAACAGCTTGAGGGACTTTCTGAAAAATTAGGCATTGAGGAAATTGCAAAGCAGGGCGATAGCTTTGACCCAAATCTTCACGATGCGGTAATGCATATTGAGGACGATAATTTGGGTGAAAATGTTGTAGCAGAGGTTTTGCAAAAGGGCTACAAGACGGGCGACACGATAATCCGTCACGCAATGGTCAAGGTAGCTAACTAAATTTAAAAAACAATCATTTTTGGAGGAATTAATTATGGGAAAAATTATAGGTATTGACTTAGGTACAACAAACTCTTGTGTATCAGTAATGGAAGGCGGCGAGCCTGTAGTTATCGCTAACGCTGAGGGTGCGAGAACTACTCCCTCTGTAGTTGCCTTTTCAAAGACCGGGGAAAGAATGGTAGGTCAGGTTGCCAAGCGTCAGGCTATCACCAACCCCGATCGCACAATAAGCTCTATCAAGCGTGAAATGGGTACTGCCCACACGGTTGAAATTGACGGCAAAAAGTACACCCCGCAGGAAATTTCGGCTATCATTCTTCAGAAACTTAAGGCGGACGCCGAGGCCTACCTCGGTCAGACAGTTTCCGAGGCGGTTATCACAGTTCCTGCCTACTTTACCGATGCACAGCGTCAGGCAACCAAGGACGCAGGTAAAATTGCGGGTCTTGAGGTTAAGCGTATTATAAACGAGCCTACTGCTGCGGCGCTTGCTTACAGTATTGATAAGGAAGATGACCAAAAGGTTATGGTATATGACCTTGGCGGCGGCACCTTCGATGTATCTATCATTGAAATGGGTGACGGTGTACAGGAGGTTTTAGCTACTGCCGGTAACAATAGGCTCGGCGGCGACGACTTCGATAAGCGCATAATGGATCACATTGTAACCACCTTTAAAGCAGAGCAGGGAATCGACCTTTCAGGAGATAAGATGGCTATGCAGAGGGTTAAGGAAGCGGCTGAAAAGGCTAAGATTGACCTTTCGGGTATGACCACTGCAGATATTAACCTGCCCTTTATTACCGCAGATTCAACAGGCCCTAAGCACTTTGAAACCACCATTACAAGGGCTAAGTTCAACGAGCTTACCGCAGACCTCGTTGAAGCTACAATGGGACCTGTCCGTCAAGCACTTTCCGATTCAGGACTTGATAAGAGCGAAATTAACAAGGTGCTTGTGGTAGGCGGCTCTTCCAGAATACCTGCTGTTCAGGAAGCAATTAAAAACTTTATGGGCAAGGAGCCCTTTAAGGGTATCAACCCCGACGAGTGCGTTGCTATCGGTGCGTCATTACAGGCAGGCGTTTTAGGCGGCGATGTTAAGGGCCTTCTCCTTCTCGATGTTACCCCGCTTTCACTCGGTATTGAGACTATGGGCGGTGTTTCCACAAAGGTTATTGACCGCAATACTACTATCCCCGCTAAGAAGAGCCAGATTTTCTCTACTGCGGCGGACGGTCAGACCTCGGTTGAGGTTCATGTTTTACAGGGTGAGCGTGAGTTCGCCAAGGACAACAAGACCTTGGGCGTATTCCACCTTGACGGAATTGCACCTGCACCCCGCGGAATCCCCCAGATTGAGGTTACCTTTGATATAGATGCTAACGGCATCGTCCATGTTTCGGCTAAGGATTTAGGCACAGGAAAGGAAAACAACATCACCATTACTTCAAACACCAATATGTCCAAAGAGGATATAGATAAGGCGGTTAAAGAGGCGGAGCAGTATGCCGCCGAGGATAAAAAGCGCCGTGAATCGGTTGATGTTCGCAACAATGCCGATCAGATGATTTACCAGACCGAAAAAACCGTGAACGAGTTCGGCGATAAGCTTTCTGAAGACGAGAAGTCCAAGATTAATACAGCCAAGGAGGCCCTTAAGGAAGCCTTAAAGGGTGAGGATGTCGAAGCAATTAAGGCTAAACAGGAGGAGCTGCAGAAGGAGCTTTTTGCGGTAAGCGAGAAGGTTTATAAGGCGGCTAATCCTCAGGGCGACCCAAACGCTCAGGCAGGCGGAGCACAGCAGGGTAGCGACCCGAATGTTTACGAAGCCGACTACACCGATGTTGATGACAGCAACAAACAGTAATTATTAAATTTAGCAGGGCGGGGGCAAGGCTTCCGCCTAAGGCTGATATTGAAACATATTTGTAGGAGAAATTTGCTTTGGCTGAGGATAAAAGAGATTATTACGAGGTTTTAGGTGTTGACAAATCGGTGTCGGACGACGACCTCAAAAAAGCATACCGTAAGGCGGCAAAAAAATATCATCCCGATTTAAACCCGGGCGATAAGGAAGCCGAAAAAAACTTTAAAGAGGTAAACGAGGCTTACGAGGTGCTTTCCAATAAGGAAAAGCGTGCACGCTACGACCAGTTTGGCCATGCGGGGGTTGACCCCAACTTTGGTGCGGGCGGAGGCTACGGCGGCGGATTTACGGGTGATTTCGGTGATTTAGGTGATATATTCAGCTCCTTTTTTGGCGGCGGTTTCGGGGGTGGCAAAAGAGCTAATCCTAATGCTCCTAGAAGGGGAAATGATACTGCGGCTACGGTTAATCTTTCCTTTGAGGAAGCGGCTAAGGGCTGTAAAAAGACCGTTAAGGTTACTAAAATTGACAACTGCAAGGAATGCGGCGGCAGCGGTGCCCAAAAGGGCACAAGCGCAAAAACCTGCCCTGTTTGCCACGGTACGGGTCAGGTGGCTTCTGCTCAGCGCACCCCTTTTGGTGTTATACAGACCCAGCAGGTATGCAACAACTGCCACGGCAGCGGTAAAATCATAGATAACCCCTGTCACACCTGTGCGGGCAAGGGGAGAATACGCCACACCGTCGAGCAGAGTGTGGATATTCCCGCCGGAATTGACGATGGACAGGTTATAAATCTTAGGGGTGGCGGGGACGCAGGCGTAAACGGCGGCCCTGCGGGCAACCTTAGAATAAATGTAAACGTCCGTCCCCACCCGATTTTTGAGCGCAGAGGCTATGATGTTTACTGTGAAATTCCGATTACCTTTACTCAGGCGGCTTTGGGGGACGAAATCGTTGTTCCCACGCTTGACGGAAAGGTGAAGTTTACAATTCACGAGGGCACACAGCCGGGCGACGAGTTTAAGCTTCGTGGGAAGGGTATTCAGCGCCTTAATTATTCAGGCAAAGGTGATGAATATGTTAAAATAGTTGTGGAAGTTCCTAAGGAGCTATCAAAAGCACAAAAGGAAAAGCTTAAGGAATTTGACAAGGCAATAGATGAAAAGAACTATAAAAAGCGCAAAGGCTTTTCCGATAAAATCAAAGAATTTTTCGGTGATTAAACCTAAATCCCCGATAAGGCAGCATCCTTATCGGGGATTCTTTTAAAATAATAATATTGACTATAATATTTACAAGTGTTAAAATCTAAATGTCTAAAAGTTTATGTTAGGGTGTTTGTAATGAAACGGCTAATGATTATAGTTCCGTGCTTTAATGAGGAAGAGGTTTTACCGACAAGCTTAAAAGAGCTTATTTCGGTAGTTGAGAATTTAATTAAAAAGGAAAAAATAAGCAGGGACAGCGGTATACTCTTTGTGAATGACGGCAGCCGTGACCGCACATGGGAGCTTATAACTGAGGCTCATAAAGAGAGTGATTATGTTTACGGACTTAATTTAGCGGGTAATGTAGGTCACCAGAACGCTATGCTTGCGGGGCTTAATACCGTTAAGGATATTTGCGATATTTCTATTAGCATAGATGCTGATTTGCAGGATGATGTGGGCGTAATCGAAGAAATGATTGATAAGTATTACGCCGGAGCGGACATTGTTTATGGTGTAAGAAGTGAACGCAAGACCGATTCCTTTTTTAAGCGTTTCACCGCCCAGGCGTTTTATAAATTTATGTCGGCTATGGGGGTAAAGTCTGTGTATAATCATGCAGACTTTCGACTTATGAGCGCACGAGCTATGGAGGCACTTTCCCATTATAAGGAGCGAAATCTTTATCTGCGGGGAATTGTACCGCAAATCGGCTATAAGACGGATTGTGTTTATTATGTACGCAAGCTGCGCATGGCGGGAGAGAGCAAGTATCCCTTTAAAAAGATGCTTTCCTTTGCATTAGACGGAATAACCTCCTTTAGCATAAAACCGATTAAAATGGTTACTGCATTGGGCGCTTTTATCGTAGTATGCTCGGTTATCGCATTTATTTATACGCTGATTTCTTATTTTATGGGACATACTGTACCAGGTTGGTCATCTCTTATGATTTCTATTTGGTTTTTAGGCGGTGTACAGCTTCTCTCTGTAGGAATTGTAGGTCAATATGTGGGTAAAACCTATATTGAAAGCAAGGAACGCCCGCAATACATTATAGAAGAATTTTTAAATCATAATAAAAAATCTTAACCTTATTTTTATTTTATTAATACAACAACCCCTACGGATTATCCGTAGGGGTTGTCTGTTAACAAAATTAATCGTGCTTTTTAAAACCACGGCGCTCTCTTCCGCCATCTCGTCTTGCGGGGCGGGGTTGGGGAACATCGTCTGCGTCGGGCTCCACAACAGCACCGTTTACCTCAACAAGCGCATCTCTACGGGAGAGGTTGATTCTGCCTTGGTCGTCAATCTCGGTAACCTTAACGATAACCTGATCGCCCACATTTACAACATCCTCTACCTTTTCAACACGCTTGACATCAAGTTTTGAAATATGGACGAGGCCTTCTTTGCCGGGGGCGATTTCTACAAATGCGCCGAAGGTCATAAGGCGGGTCACTTTACCGCTGTAGATGCTGCCGATCTCGGGGTCGTTAGCGATAAGCTCAACAATCGAGATAGCCTGCTTAGCCTTTTCGATATCAAGACCTGAAACATAAACACGGCCGTCTTCTTCGATATTGATAGTGCAGTCGCACTGCTCCTGAATAGACTGGATAACCTTGCCCTGTTTACCGATAACATCACCTATTTTATCAGGGCTAATCTGAGTTGTTAACATCTTGGGGGCATATTTTGAAAGCTCGGCTCTCGGCTCCGGAATACATTTGATCATTATCTCGTCAAGAATGTAATCCCTTGCCTTATGGGTCTTTGCAAAGGCTTCCTTGATGATTTCAGGGGTAAGACCGTGAACTTTCAGATCCATCTGGATAGCGGTGATACCCTTGTGAGTTCCGGCAACCTTAAAGTCCATATCGCCGTAGAAGTCTTCAAGACCCTGAATATCAACCATGGTCATAAAGTCGCCGTAAACGCCGTCATCACCTGTGATAAGACCGCAGGAAATACCCGCAACCGGAGCCTTAATCGGAACACCTGCTGCCATAAGGGCTAAGGTTGAACCACATATTGAACCCTGTGAAGTAGAGCCGTTAGAGGAAAGTACCTCGGATACAACACGGATAGCATACGGGAAGTCATCAATGCTGGGAATAACGGGAACAAGAGCTTTTTCAGCAAGTGCACCGTGACCGATTTCACGGCGGCCGGGACCTCTTGAGGGCTTTGTTTCGCCCACAGAATAAGAGGGGAAGTTGTAGTGGTGAATATATCTTTTGGAAACCTCTTCGTCAAGTCCGTCTAATTTTTGCGCCTCGCTTATAGGGGCTAAGGTTGCAATAGAGAGAACCTGAGTCTGTCCTCTTGTGAACATACCCGACCCGTGAACACGGGGTAAAAGGTCGACCTGAGCGTTAAGCGGACGGATTTCGTCAATTCCTCTGCCGTCAACACGCTTTTTTTCGTTCTTGAGCCAGTCTCTTACAACGTGCTTCTGAACAAGGTACATAATTTCGTCAATTTTGCCTTCGCAGCCCTCGAACTTCTCATCGAATTTTTCGTGAACGGCATTGTAAATTGGGAGGAGTGCCGCATCACGGACGGTTTTATCGTCGGTATCAAGCGCCTTTTTTACATCCTCAATGCAGAAATCTTCGATTTCCTTAAATATTTCCGGATCGGGGTCGTTGGACTCAAATTGGAACTTCGGCTTGCCGATTTCGGAAACGATGCTGTTTATAAACTTAACGATTTCCTTATTAGCCTCGTGACCCGCCATAATGCAGTCAAACATAAGCTCGTCAGAAATTTCATTGGCGCCCGCCTCAATCATAGCAACCAAATCCTCGGTAGAGGAAACGGTCAAATTAAGGTCGGACATTGCACGCTGTTCCAAATTGGGATTTATTATAATTTCGCCGTCTACAAGACCCACATTAACGCTCGAGATAGGGCCTGCCCACGGAATATCCGAAATTGCGATAGCTGCCGAAACGCCGATAGCGGCGGCAACCTCGGGTGAGCAGTCGGGGTCAACCGACATAACTGTTGCTACAACCGAGCAATCGTTGCGCATATCCTTTGGGAAAAGGGGACGGATAGGACGGTCGATACAGCGGGAGGCAAGAATCGCCTTCTCGCTTGCTCTACCCTCACGCCTTGTGAATGAGCCGGGCAGACGGCCTACAGAGTACATCTTTTCTTCATAATCAACCGAAAGCGGGAAGAAGTCAACCCCTTCACGAGGCTTTGCGGAGGCAGTGACGGTGCAGAGTACCTTTGTTTCGCCGTAGGAAGCCATAACGGCGGCGTTTGCTAATTGCGCCATCATACCTGTTTCAAGCTTTAGGGGTCTGCCGGCAAGGGTGGTTTCATAAACCTTGTAGTTTTCAAACATACTAAAATCTCCTTATAATTTTTTCAAGAGATTTTCGGTTAGCAATAAATCCAATACCCGAAGCTTCGGATACTCGATTTACCGCTAAACCGCGAAAATCTCTTTTTATTACGGTACTGTCAAACGGCGTGCGTCTGATTTTGCCGCATTTACAATAAGGCAGACCGAACGAAACGCCGATCTGCCTTCAGTGTACTGATTACTTACGGATGCCGAGCTTTTTGATGATTGCACGGTATCTTTCAATATCGTTTTTCTGCAGGTAAGCGAGAAGATTTCTTCTGTGACCTACCATTTTGAGAAGACCGCGGTAAGAATGACGATCCTTCGGGTGAACCTTTAAGTGAGCGTTGAGCTCATTGATTCTGGTGGTGAGAAGCGCAATCTGCACCTCGGGAGAACCAGTATCACCCTCATGAATAGCGTAATCCTTCATGATCTGCTGCTTTAATTCTTTAGTCATTTTTTTCACTCCTTTAAATATCATCCGTCAACCAAGCGAAAGGCCGAAGTGACTCCCTAAAAGGGCGGACGCCAAAGGCTTAGTACACGGTGGCTTTAGTATTATATCACGGAAGTTTACAAAAGTAAAGCTTTTTTTATTTTGAAATTAAAGTTTGAAAATGTGGTTGTAAGAGGAACACCTTCTACCGACATACCGAGGAACAGCTTGCTCCGACCGCATCAGGCTCGTTTGAAAGGCTGATATTTATGTCGGTGAATGTCCGTAACAAGTGGATATATTATAGCAATCGCCGGGAGGAAAACAACATGCGAGAGAACGACAAGCTACTTTATAAAACCCTGAAAACGCTCCTTAATGAAAAGCTTTCTGATGCGGAGGCTCAGTCGCTGAAAGACGAGGGATTTGAGGTAAAAAATCCTACAAGAAAAACCGCAGTTATGATTGCACTTTACAAAAAGGCCGTTTCGGGTGATCTTTCGGCTATAAAGGAGCTGCGTTCGATCGTAAGCGAAAAGGATTCGGAAAAAACGGGTACAGCAAGGGCGGTGACAATTATTGACGATGTCGGAAATTAAGCTTTCCGAAATTATCGGTGGCGGGTATGATGACTTTTGGAGCTGCGAGAGGCGCTACAGGGTTTTAAAGGGCGGCAAAGGCTCTAAAAAATCGGCGACGACTGCTCTTAATTTTATTTACAGACTGATGAAATATGAGGGAAGTAATCTGCTTGTTGTCCGTCAGGTTATGAATACCCACCGCGACAGCACCTTTGCACAGCTTAAATGGGCGCAGGAACGCCTAAATGTTTCACACCTTTGGAAAAATACCGTTTCGCCTATGGAAATGGTCTATACTCCAACGGGTCAAAAAATTATTTTCAGAGGCTTTGACGATGTGTTAAAGCTTGCCTCTACCACCGTTCCTACGGGTTACTTAAATTTCGTTTGGATTGAGGAGGCGTTTGAAATTTCCTTGGAAGCTGATTTTGACAAGCTGGATTTATCGATGCCGAGAGGAAATGTTAAACCACCCCTTTTTAAGCAGACTACCCTTACCTTTAATCCGTGGAGCGGTACACATTGGCTGAAAAAGCGTTTTTTTGACACCAAAAATCCGGAGACAGCTACCTTTTCCACCAACTATTTAATAAATGAGTTTTTGGACGATACGGACAGGGCGGTATTTGAGCGTATGAAAAAGAATAACCGCCGCAAGTATGAGGTGGCGGGACTTGGCAACTGGGGAATTTCCGATGGGCTGGTTTATGAAAACTGGACGATAGGGAAAAAGGAAATTCCAAAGCAAGAGGAGTATAAGTGGAAAAGCTTTTTCGGGCTTGACTACGGCTATACCAATGATCCCACAGGCTTTTTAGCCTTTTGGGCAAACCCTATCGACAAGGAGCTTTACATATACCGTGAATTTTGCAAACGGCGTATGCTAAACTGCGATATTGCCGAGGAAATAAAGCGGCTTGGGTTTGCAAAGGAACGCATACGGGCTGACTGCGCCGAGCCAAAATCTAACGACGATTTAAGGCGGCTGGGTATTTCAAGGATTACGCCGTCGGTCAAGGGAAGGGACAGCATCTTAAACGGGATTAACGCTATTAATGAATATAAAATTACGGTTAATCCCGACTGCGTAAATATGATAAGGGAGCTTTCCTCATATGTATATGACGACAATTCCACAGAAAACGGAAAACGAATGCCAAAGGACAGCGACAACCATTTATGCGACGCATTAAGGTATGCTTTTGAGGATGTTAAGCGGTTTCACCCAAAACCTGAAGACGGGGATGAGCCTTACTACCGTCCCGATATAACCGAATCTGATTTTAACGGAGGTTGGGACATATGACGGCATTGGCAATTATTGCGTCCGCCGCCGCAGCGTTCCTTTTCGGATTCCTTTTTGGAACGCTTGGCTTACGGTACAGCAAAAAAGCTGCAGACTGCAAGCCCGCCGATAACGAGGAAATAGAAAAGCTTAGGCGGGAATTCAGCAATTTTTTATCTTATGACGGCACAGAGCAGTCACAGAGATAACAGAAAGGAAGAATTATTTTGGAAAATGTAGATCTTAAAACCGAGGCAATACCAGAGGCTTTGGAGAAGGATAAGGCGGTTATTACACAGGATACCAAACCTGAAACTGCCGACGAAATTTTCGTTCCTGTAAAATACAACAAGGAAATAAGAAATTTGGGTCTTAGTGAGGCGACGGAATTAGCCCAAAAGGGACTTAAATTCGAGGCGATTGCCGCTGATTACGAAAGTTTAAAACGAATCGCACAAAAAAGCGGAAAAAGTGTTTCGGAATTTTTGTGCGCACTCGAAGAAGAAAAACAGAAAGCAAGAAAAAAAGAGCTTTTAGACGAATGCGGCGGAAATGAGGAAATGGCCGACTATGTTTTGGGACTCGAAAAAAATCCCGAAACAAATTTGGGACTTAATGAGCTTCAAGCCGAGTTCCCGAATATTAAGGATATTTCCGACCTGCCGCAGTCGGTCACTGAAAATGCAAAAATGAAGGGCACGCTTTTGCTTGATGAGTATTTAAGATACCGTCATAACGAGAAAAAGAACGCCCGCAGGGCGGCGGCTCAAAGCGAAAATAATGAGGCTTTGAGCGTTGGCTCACAAACCGACCGCAAGGGCGGAACAAGTCCCGAGACCGCCGAATTTTTAAAGGGTCTTTGGCGATAAAATCTAAAATTTAAGGAGATAAATTATGTCTATTAATTCTATTGAAAACGCAACCAGATATTCAGCAGAGCTTGATAAAATGTTTTCACAAAAGAGTGCAACAGGCTTTTTTGGAGACAATGCCCTCGCCGCAAAGTTTGTAGGTGCTAAAACCGTAATAATCCCCGACGTGGATTTTCAGGGTCTTGCAGACTATGACCGTGATACAGGTTTTACAAAGGGTGCTATTACTGTGTCTAACACTTCTTACACAATGGCGATGGACCGTGCCCGCTCCCTGCAGATTGACCGTGAGGATATGAGCGAGACAGGTATTGCGAACCTTGCGGGTAAGATTTTGGGCGAATATGTGCGCACTAAGGTAGTACCCGAGTGCGACGCCTATGTAATCTCAAAATTAGCAGGACTTGCCGCAACAAGATCTAACCTTTTAAACGGCAACACCGAGAAGCCCTATGAGGCGCTCTGCGGTCTTATAAATGAGGTGCAGTCGGTTGTGGGCTATGACGAGGAGCTGGTTGCCTTTGTAGACAGCTATATGTATGCGGCGCTCCAGAACTCTGCAGAAATTTCCCGTATGATTACCGTTTCCGATTTTAAACAGGGTGACATCACCTTAAAGGTAAAATCAATTAACGGCGTGGCGATTATTCCGGTGGTTTCCGAGCGTATGAAGACAGCCTACACCTTTAACAGCGGTGAGAACGGTGGTTTTGTACCGGCGGAAAATGCACGCGAGGTATATATGCTAGTTTGTCCTAAGAGTGGAGCTCACCTTGTAAAGAAGACCGAGAAGATGAGAATTTTCACACCCGAGCAGAACATTGATGCCGATGCTTATAAGTTTGACTACCGTATTTATTACGATGTCTTCGTAAACAAGAGTGGTCTTGACGCGGTATGGGCTTGGATTTCTCCCGAAATCAAAATTTCTTCTCAGCCTGCCGATAAAACTGTAACCTCAGGCAGCATCAGCGGCTCACTCTCGGTAACCGCAACAAGTGAGGCTGCGCTTACCTACCAGTGGTATTCATGCATTGACGAAAATGGTAAATCTCCGGTTAAGATAAGCGGAGCTACAAGCGCATCCTACACAATCCCCACTACACTTACAAAGGGTAAATATTATTACTTTGTAAAGATTTTAGCTAACGGTATTGCGGGAACAGCCTCTAAGGTTGTAACGGTTACCGTAAACTAAGGAAAAATATATCAAAAGGTTAAGGGGAGCCGGTCTCCCCTTAATCAGGTTTATCGAAAGGGAGAAATTATATGAACAGTAAGCCTTTTGAAATTTACAGTGAATACCGCGCCGCAGCGGATTTTAAGGCGGGGCTCGGACAGCATGGAATGTATGAACAAAACCGTATTAACGAGAGGTTTTACATTGGAAACCAATGGTACGGTGCTAAATGCGGAAATGACCGACCTCTTGTAAGACACAATGTTATAAAGCGCATAGGGGAATACAAAATGTCCCAGATATTAAGCAATCCGTTGACCGTGAGCTTTTCGGCGGAGGGTGTGTCTACGGCGTTTGAGGATACGCACAACAAGGAGACCAAGGAAATTAACGGTTTAATGTCTCTGCTTGGCGGATACTACAATGTTACGGCAGAGAGGGTGGCTTTAAGCCAGATTTATGAACAGGTATTGCGCAACGCCTATGTGACAGGCACGGGTGTGCTTTATACCTATTGGGATGGTGAAATCAGAACGGGACTTTTTGCCGACGAGCAAAAAACAGTACCGATTAAAGGGGACATAGCCTGCGAGGTGCTTAACATTGAAAATGTTTTTTTTGGCGACCCTTATGTAAAAGAGGTGCAAAAACAGCCCTATATTATTATTTCAAGCTGCCGTGAAACCGAGGAGGTAATACGGGAGGCACGGCGCTACGGCGCGGATATTCCCACACTCAGAGCTATTGAAGACGGTGCGATTGACGGAAAAATCACAGTGCTTACAAAGCTTTATAAGGAATATAAACCGGACGGAAGCTATACAATTAAAAGTGTAAAGGCGACCGAAAATGCCCTTGTACGCAAGGATTTTGATACAGGGCTGAGGCTTTATCCTATTGCGCTGTTCTCTTGGGAAAGTGGTGGCGGAATTATTTACGGGGAAAGCGAGATCACATATCTTATACCCAACCAGATAGCCATTAACCGTATGATAACAGCTAATGTTTGGTCAGCTATGACCTCGGGTATGCCCATGCTTGTTGTGAACGGCGATACCGTCCCTGAGGGAATTACAAACGAACCAGGTCAGATTATAAAGGTCTTCGGCACAAATGAAGAGGTTGCGGGAGCGGTAAGATATGTTGCACCACCTGATTTTTCAAAGAATTTTGAAAGCAGTGTGCACTCGCTTATCAATAATACCCTAACCCAAAGCGGTGCAAATGAGGTGGCTTTAGGTGACAGCCGAGCCGACAACGCAAGCGCACTTATCACCTTGCGTGATGCGGCGGTAATGCCGCTGCAGCTAATTAAAAACCGCTTTTATTCCTTTGCAGAGGATATTTCACGAATTTGGGCAGATTTCTGGATTGTCTGCTACGGCAGTAGGAAAGTTAAGCTTTCCGACAATATGGGAATACGCTATATACCCTTTGAATCCGAGCGTTTAAAAGGTATGCTTATAAACGCAAAAATAGAGGTCGGTGCGGGTACGGTATACAGCGAACGGGAATGTACAAATACCCTAATAACCCTTTATGAAAAGGGTATTATTGACCGTGTTCAGTTGCTTAACCGCCTGCCTGAGGGAATAGTACCCGACAAAAACGGTCTTATAAAGGATATTAAGGAGGAAAAAGCGGATGACGGGATATGATGTTATAAAAAGGGCGATTCACTTACTCGGATATTCTGGCGAAGAGGTGGATACGAGTGAAACCCACGGTGCGGCGGAAAAGGGACTTGAAATTATTAATCAGCTTTTACCTGATTTGAATTGCAACGGCATTTTTTCGCTTTTGGATTCTCTTGAAATTCCAAAGGCTAAGGAGGAGGCGCTCTTCTATGGAGCGGCAATGCTTTTAGCTCTTATTGAAGGCGATGCAAACAAAAATCAATTGTTTGCCGAAATGTATAACGCAAAACGGGCAACTGCTCTTGCTGAAATATCAGGTGTGAAGGATACTCTTCCTAAAGTGACAGTGGGGTAGAGCATATGAAATTCGGATCATTACAGCGTAACGAACAAAAAACCTTTAAGGTGCGCAGCTTTAAATCGGGAACGGTCACAGCAGCTCTTGCGGCAGACATTCCTGACAACGCACTTTATGAAAGTGAAAATATGTGGTATGAGGGGGGCGTTTTATGTACGAGAGCGGGGCTTACGGCCAATCCGGAAAATATCATTAAAAGCGAAAACCCGCCTGTTTATGACACATTTTCCTATAAGGTTACCGATTTTGGGGTTTACATAGACGGCAATTACAAGAAAATTGCCCTGCAGGAATACTGTCAAGACGATTCAATTTATTACTGCAATATATTTTTTGTGGGTGATGACGGCAACAGCTCTGCGGCGGGTAATTTAATTTTCAATCGTATTACATTTGAGGATTTTTACCAGCCCACAAACATTCTTTTTTACAGCGCCAGTCCTGTAGAGGGCGCAGGTGTATTTGCACTTGTCTGCACCCGCAACATATACAATTATTCTCAAACTAGCTACAGTATATACGAGCTTGAAACCGGTTTAAGCTCTTGGAAACAGCTACACAACTTTTATGTTCCGGTGGTATATATGAACGGCAGAGGCAACCGTTACGAGGAATCAAGGTCGTCAGGATTTGCCTATACGGGAACGCCGATGTTTTTGGAATCTCGTAATATGCTTACCGAGCGCTTTAAGGCATACTTCACCTCGGACGGTTATTCTTCCTGCTTTAGATTACCGTTTACCGACCTTAATAACGATATTGTACAATGCCGCATCTATATGAGTTCGACCGAATATACCGATTGGGTCATTATGGACTACGAAAGCTCCGTAACTACTACCTTCTGTAATGCGCAAATCACTCTGAGCGTTGACCGAGCAAAGGGTATGCTTAATTTTACATCTGCCGGCGGCGATTATTCAGTACCGCTGATGAACAAGTATCACGAGAACAATATATGTGTAATTGCAGGCAAAGCCCTTAAAAGCGGCATTGAAAGCGCCGTTTCCTCAACCTGCTGTGCGGTGCTCGGCTCAAGACTTGTTTTTTCCGGCGGAACAGACAGGGGTAGAGTTATAAGCGTACACACAGATAATCCCCTTTACTTTCCCTGTGATTCCTCCTATAAAATAGGCGGAGAAGACGGGGTTAACGCACTTTTAAGCTATAAAAACGGAATTTTGGTCTTTAAGCAGAATGAAATATATACCCTTACCTTGAAAAATGGTAGTCCCATAAACTCAAGTTCACTGCTTGCGGATGACGATTCGGTCTTTTATACTAAAGATACCTTTACAGCTAAAAAAATTAGCGGAGATAAGGGACTTGATAACAAATATTCCTGCTTGCTTTGCGGGGATAAGGCAATATGGCTCGGAAGTGACAGGTCGGTTTACGCAATTAGTACATCTTCTTTTGAAATTACAAAGCTTTCAAAGACGATTGACGGATATTTAGCTTCATTAAGCGACGGTGATATAAGTAAAACCTTTGCAGTTCATAATGACAACCGTTATCTATTGCTTATAGGAGAAAAAGCTGTCATAATGGATTACCGAGACGGGGGGCTTAAAAACCCTGCTTGGTATATCTGGAGCTTTATGCACTCTAATGCCTTGGGCGGATTTTCTTCTTCGGGTCAACTTTACATTTTTTGTAAGGGAACGGATGGCAGGGTGTTTTACACCGCAAAGCTTTCGGGCATAGAGGATACCGATATTTGCCGAAGTGGAGAGGAGCCTGTAATAAATAACTACTCTGTCGCAGGCAGGGCGGTGACAAAATGCTTTGATTTCGGCAGTATGTCTAATAGGAAGGTTATTGACAGCATAAGTGTTTCCGCCTCTTCAAAGGCGAGGCTCGAAGTTTTTATTAACGGCAGGCGTTTTGATACATTAAACTTAGGGGAGCCCGATATAGACTATACCTGCGGGACCCTTAAGTCCGTAAAGCTTATACCGCATTTGAGCCCTGTAAAATCACTTTGCCTTAAATTCAGCTCCGACAGCGCTTTTTCCTTAGGTGAGCTTATTATTAATTACAGAGAAACCGTTTGACCTTTTAAGGGTGGTGCGATGAAAAAGTTAATTGTTTGTTTGCTTGTTTCACTCATTTTGCTTGTAGGCTGTTCTACTGAAAATAATAACAGCCTTTTCGGGGAAAGCGAGGCGTTACCTTATAAAAACATTTCTGTTTCAGGTGTCTGGCTTTCCTTTAGCGAGATAAATTCTATGCTTGAAAGCGAGGCGGGCTTTAAGGCAGAATTCGATAATGTTATTGAAAATTGCAAAGCGCTTAAAATAGGGGAAATATATGTACATATAAGGGCTTTTTGCGATTCGCTTTTTCAATCCGATTATTTTCCGCTTATAAATAACGCCAAGAATATTGATTTTGACCCATTCCTATATATTATCAATGCTTGCAAAACTGCCGGGATAAAGGTGCACGCTTGGATAAACCCCTATAGAGTGCTGACCTCTTCAAGCAGTAAGGAGGCTTTAGACCCCGAAAGCCCCGCCTATAAATGGCTTACCGACGAGGACATCAAAAACGATAAAAATGTATGTTTATTTGACGGAATTTACCTAAATCCTGCTGAACCTGAGGTAAGGGAGCTTGTGATAAACGGGATACGAGAGGTGCTTAGCAAATACGAGGTAGACGGCATCCATTTTGACGATTATTTTTATCCCACGACCGAACCGGAGTTTGATTCGGCAAGCTATGAAAAATACAGTTCGGAAACCGAAAATCCCCTTTCTCTTTCTGATTGGAGACGGGCAAATGTAAACGCCTTAATATCCGGGTGTTATACCGCCGTGAAGTTTTACGGCAAAGACATTACTTTTTCTGTAAGTCCTATGGCTTCTATCGAAAAAAACTATAACGAGCTTTACGCCGATGTTAAGACTTGGGTGGAATGTGGATGTCTGGACGCTGTAATCCCGCAGCTTTATTTCGGTTATGATTATCCTGATGAGCAATATCGCTTTGATAACTTGCTGGACGACTGGATAGAACTTTCTAAGGCAAATGCAGAGATAGAGCTTAAAATCGGGCTTGCCCCCTACAAGATAGGGACAGACTCAGAGGCAGACAAGGAGGAATGGAACGCCTCGGTGGATATAATCGCAAGACAGGCAGAGATTTGCTATAAAAACGGCAGTGTGTCAGGTTATGTACTCTTTTCCTATTCCTCGCTATTCTCGGCCGAAGAGCTTAACACAAAACAGCGTGAAAAACTGGTTGATATTACAAATTTTTACAGCTAAATGTTATGCCATTAAACTTTTAAATCAGATGTAAAATATTTAGAAAATAACTCATTGTATGCAGGATGATGTCGATATTTGTTAAGTTTCAACAAATATCGACATTTAATTTTTTCATTTCTTTCGGAAATTTAAAAAAAATTACTTGAAAAATACCATGAATGCTGTTATAATAAAAACATAAAAAGATGACAGCAGTATTTCATGAGAGGGAAGTTTGGTGTCAACAATAAAAGAGGTGCGAAATGAAGGATTTTATTAAAAATTTCAGTTCAGGTATAACTTCAGAAGCATATAAATACTTCGGCTCGTTTTTAGAAGGTGACAGTACCATCTTTCGGGTTTGGGCACCGAATGCCTCAGCGGTTTCGGTTGTGGGCGATTTTAACAGTTGGGACGGCGATGCTAATCCGATGAAAAGGTCGGACTGCGGAATTTGGGAAACAAGTATAAAGGGCCTTAAAGATTTTGATACCTATAAATATGCGGTTACCGCAAGCGACGGTATGACGGTGCTTAAGTCTGACCCGTATGCCCGTCATTACGAAACCGCACCTGCCAACGCTTCCAAAATTTACAGCTCCCACTATATTTGGAATGATGAAAAATGGTGCAGTATACAGAAATGTAAAAATATATATGAATCCCCTGTTAATATTTATGAGCTTCACGCAGGCTCGTGGCGTAGATTTGAGGACGGAAATTTTTATGATTATGTAACATTAGCCCGAGAGCTTGCGGAGTACCTGAAAAAAATGAATTACACCCATGTGGAGCTTATGCCGGTTACCGAGTATCCCTTTGAGGGCTCTTGGGGTTATCAGGTGTCGGGCTATTTTGCCCCCACCTCCCGTTACGGCACTCCCGATGATTTTAAGAAGTTTATCGATATTATGCACGAAAATGGTATCGGTGTAATACTTGACTGGGTTCCCGCCCATTTTCCCCGTGATGAGTTTGGGCTTTTCCGCTTTGACGGAACACCCTGCTATGAATATGCCGACCCCTGCAAGGGGGAGCATAAGGAATGGGGAACCGTTGTTTTTGACTACGGCAAGCCCCAGGTGAGAAACTTCCTTATTTCAAGTGCGGTTTACTGGATTAAAGAGTATCACATCGACGGACTCAGGGTTGATGCAGTAGCTTCAATGCTGTATCTCGACTATGGCCGTCAGGCCGGGGAATGGGTGCCAAATTCCTACGGAGGGCACGAAAACCTTGAGGCAATCGCCTTTTTAAAGGATGTGAATACTGCGGCTTTTGCCGCTAACCCGTGGGTTATGATGATAGCAGAGGAATCTACCGCATGGCCCCTTGTTACGAAACCGCCGAAGGACGGCGGACTCGGCTTTAACTTCAAGTGGAATATGGGCTGGATGAACGATATGCTCCGATATATGTCCCTCGACCCGCTTTTCAGGAAGAATAATCACGATTGCCTGACCTTCTCATTCTTCTATGCCTTTTCGGAAAACTTTATTCTTCCGCTGTCCCACGATGAGGTGGTGCACGGAAAATGCTCAATGATCGGGAAAATGCCGGGCGAATATGATATGAAATTCTCCTCATTGCGTGCCTTTTATGCCTACATTATGGCGCATCCGGGCAAAAAACTTTTGTTTATGGGTCAGGAATTTGCACAGTTTATTGAGTGGAATTATAAGCAGGAGCTTGACTGGCTGTTGCTTCAGTACGATAAGCACCGTATGATGCAGGATTATGTTGCTGAGCTTAATAAGTTTTATCTCAAGCATTCACAGCTTTGGGAAGTTGACTATTCTTGGGAAGGATTTTCCTGGATTTCTAACGACGATAATGAGCAGAGCATTATTTCCTTCAGGCGTATTGATAAATCAGGAAACGAGCTTATTACAGTCTGCAATTTTGTTCCTGTTGCAAGGGAAAACTACCGCATAGGAGTGCCTAAAAAAGGCTCCTATAAGAGGATTTTCTGTTCCGACAGCAAAAGCTTCGGAGGCGATACCGACGATACGGCTGTAAGCTATAAGAGCGAAAAAATACCGATGCACGGCTATGAAAACTCCGTAAGCCTTGATATTCCTGCAATGTCGGTGAGCTTTTACCGTGTTCCCGTTAGCAGAAAAACATCATCGCGGACAAATAGTAATAAATCGGCGGCTCAAGCATAATATTGTACAGTTATATTAATAAAACATAAGGAGTGTTGTTATGAACAGCAAAAAATGTGTCGCTATGCTGCTTGCCGGCGGGCAGGGAAGCAGACTCGGAGTTTTAACCAGTAAAATTGCCAAACCTGCAGTACCTTACGGCGGTAAATACCGCATTATCGATTTTCCGCTGTCAAACTGTGCAAATTCGGGTATTGATACCGTCGGAATTCTTACACAGTACAAGCCGCTTGAGCTTAACGATTATGTAGGCTCCGGCAAGCCCTGGGACCTTGACCGCTCAAAGGGAGGAGTGCATATTCTTCCGCCCTATCAAGGGCAGAAGGGCGGCAACTGGTACAAGGGTACTGCTAATGCAATTTACCAGAATTTAGAGTTTATCTCAAGGTACAATCCTGAGTATGTTCTGGTGCTTTCAGGTGACCATATTTATAAAATGGATTATTCCAAAATGATAAACGAGCATACCGAAAGCGGTGCCGCCTGCACCATTGCCGTTATGGAGGTCACTATGGAGGAGGCTTCCCGCTTCGGAATTATGAACACAAGGGAAGACGGCACGATTTACGAGTTTGAAGAAAAGCCTGCAAATCCTAAGAGCAATTTAGCATCAATGGGAATTTATGTTTTCTCTTGGCAGAAGCTTAAAAAGTATCTGACAGAGGACGAGGCTAACCCCAACTCTTCAAACGATTTCGGCAAGGATATTATCCCCGCAATGTTAGGTGCCGGAGAGCTTATGAAGGTTTACCGTTTTGGTGACTACTGGAAGGATGTAGGAACGGTAGATTCCCTTTGGGAGGCTAACCTTGACCTCTTGAATCCTAAAATTGACCTTAATCTTGCGGACCAGAATTGGCGTATTTATTCAAGAACAACCGGTATGCCGCCGCAATATCTTTCCGAAGATGCCGAGGTGGAAAATTCCCTTATAACCGACGGCTGTGAGGTTGAGGGCCGGCTTGATTACTCTATCCTTTTTGAGAATGTAACGGTTGAAAAGGGAGCTTCGGTTGAGTATTCGCTGGTTATGCCCGGTGCGGTTATTAAAAAGGGCGCTAAGGTAAAATATTCCATAATCGCTGAAAACACCGTTATTGGTGAAAACGCCGAAATAGGCACAGAACCCGCCCATACCGACACAACCGAGTGGGGAATTACCGTTATAGGAGACAACCTAACGGTTGGTAAAAAGGCGATTGTCGGAGCTAAGAAAATGATAACCGAAAATGTCTGTGAGGAGGAGAAAATATGAGAACTTCTGCAGTTGCGGGAATTATATTTGCTAATATTAACGATACTCTGCTTAAAAGACTTACCTCCAAGAGGTCTATGGCCTC
>JAEIGA010001869.1_pt1 | contig 33468 bp, 23 predicted proteins | sample 9270691 | NCBI WGS metagenome assembly JAEIGA01 (sample SAMN17057246, study PRJNA624740) | gut metagenome | biome: biome; isolation source: fecal sample | host: Bos grunniens | place: China: Xizang | collected 2019 | reverse complement strand
GTTATTATATTGAGTCGTCTGTGACTGCACCCGTATTATGCATGATTGCTCTTTGGCCGTCGAAACTTGCAAAGCTTTATGGCATGGCCTATAATAAAGCCAGATTTTGCTGAAAATACCAGCTTGAAAAAAGATTCGCTCTGAAAAAAAGTCAGACAGACAGTCCGTAAATATAGTTGTAAAGAGATAAGAGTATGACTTTTGGTGAAACGATAAAAACTATTATGACATTTTCGGGCATCAAGAGCAACCAGCTTGCTGCTGCGATCGGATATGATACCTCTTATATCAGCCGCTGGCTGTCAGGGGAAAAAATGCCGACCTACCGGAAGGAGAATGACCTTTTCCGGAAGATTGCTGTTTTTGTGGTAAGTGTCTGCAACGAATCGGAGATGCGCAACATAGCATTAGCGTTGAACATCCCGCATCTTCCGGACTCGAAAGAAGAAATAGCCAATACTTTGGGAAGTATTCTGGAGGAAAACTATTTTCGCCAGAAAAACTTTGAGACTTCCAAGAATAATTCTGCGCAGGGGGAAGAAGAAAGCCGGGTAGTCACCGATACCACTGCGGAGCATTACTATTCGATCCTGGAGGAATGTGTCTACGATGCATTCAAAAGCAATGACCTGAGTTCGCTGGATATTATGACCACGGAACAGATCGGTTATTCGCCCAGAATAGGAAAAAACATGGCCGCAGTACTGAGAGAGCTGGCGGACAAGGATCATTCGATCCATGTTCAGCATATCGTGGACCGTGAGCAGATCCGGACCAATATCAACGGGTGCTGCCGCGGATTGTTCCATGTTCTCAGGGGCGGGGAAGGGCTGAACTATGAAGTCTTTGTTACAGAAGATACTTCAATGTGCCAGACCCAGCTAACGATCCTGAAAGGGTTTCACTATCTGCGCCGGATCACGGATGCGTTTGTTCCCCATCCCTACCTTCTGATGTCAAAACAGAACTGGCTGATTTCCAATGCGGTGCTTGTCTTTCAGGAAGCTACGAGAAACGCCCGCCCTGCAATAAGAAAAACGGGGGACCTTCATTTCACAAAGAGCCGGCATCTTATCGATTATATGATGCAGAACGAGTTCGAGAATATTATGAATGTCATGCATCCGTTGTATATGGATCGTGATTTCTATATGGAAGTTTACGAGCATTACTGGAAAAGCGGCGATGAGTGGGAGCTTTCTTTCGGGCTGAACATGAATCAGGCGAAAAAGAAAAAAGCCGCGATATATAAAAGTGCATTTCTGGATTATCTGTACTATGGAAAAATCGTTCTTAACGGGAATGTTCAGCATTTCGAAATTAAAGACCGAATCACACATCTCCGGCAGCTTGCCGAGGCACTGGCGGACCGTCCGGATTTTGACATAGTGATCCTGGAGGATAACAACCCCCTTCTTTGTTACAATGAACTGGAATGCACGGTTTATATGACGGAGCGCAATGCCCATGCCACCTGCTATAATCTGAAGCAGGAGTCCTTTATCATAAATGACGTTACGATCATCAACGCTTTTCGAAAGTTCCTGGATGCTTTATTTGAACTTCCGGATTCCTATTGTATAAAAGGGCAGAAGGTCATTGAATTCATTGAAAACGCGGTTACATGGCTCAGCACAAAATAGAGAATTGTCAGCATTTGTACAATAGTGAACAATAAGCATGCATTGCGTGCAAATACTGCGTTATTCTAAGATATTGTTTATAAACAGTCAGTTTATAAACAATATCTTTTTCATACAGCGAAACGGATACCTTGAAAAGAAATAACTTCTGAAGAGCGCTGTACCGATGGAACCACGAAATGGGATGCCCGGCACGGGGAGATTCTGCAGATGATAAACAGTTCAAATGACCCGGATTTCAAAGAGCCGATCCTGACAAAAAATTTCTGCTTTGCCTTTATTGCTTCGTTTTGCGGATCCTTCATAATGTATATGCTGGTCACGACGATTTCGGAGTATGCACAGACTTTCGGTGCATCAAAGACCGTTGCGGGCCTGGTTTCCAGTATTTATCTTATCGGCGGCGTCGGAACCAGACTGTTATTCGGCAGGCTGATTTACCGTTTCGGATGGAAGAAAATGGTCCCGTTTTCCATGATTGTCCAGCTGATCGCCTGCAGCTTATATTTCATCGTTTCCAATATTTACGAACTGATCCTCATCCGTTTTGTGCATGGATGCTGTGTCGGCCTGGCTGCCAGCGTAGGCAGTACGACAGGACAGTACATGATCCCTAAAAGCCGGTACGGTGAAGGAAACGGTATTCTAATGACGTCGAACGCTCTGGCGGTTTGTGTGGGCCCTCTGCTTGGCGGCGTCCTGTATGACCGATATGGATCGACAGGCTGCTTTGTTGCCGCGCTCCTGTTTGCGCTGATGATGGCAGTGGGGATTTTCCTTGCCAGAGCGCCCTATCCGGACCTTGCCAGCGTAAGAGCGGATTCAGAGGTAAAAAGAGCGGAAGCAGGCATCGGCGGAAAAGAAGCCGGAAAACGGATGTCAGTCAGTCAGTTTATTGAAAAGGAGGCTCTTCCTGCGGCAGGGTGTATCTTTTTCTGCGGTGTTGCCTATTCCTGCATACTTTCATTCATCCGGCTGTTTGGCATAGAGACCGGACTCACGCGCGCAGTTTCCGGGTATTTTGTGGTTTATGCCGTCGTTCTTGTTATTTCCCGTCCCTCGGCAGGAAGGATTCAGGATCGTAGGGGGGATAATACGGTAGTATATCCGTGTGTGATCATGCAGATCCTGAGTTTTTTGCTTTTATGCCTGGTTCCGAATTCTGCAACGGTTCTGATCGCCGCAGCTTTGCTTGCGCTTGGATACGGGACTCTGAATTCCGTATTTCTTACGATCGCCTGCCGCAATGTCGCACATGAAAGACTGTCCTACGCCATCGTGGTTTTCTGGATCGCGATCGATTCCAGCGTTGGAGTCGGTCCGGTCATTCTGGGAGCGGTCGCTGACAGCAAGGGGTACAGCGGCATGTTCCTGTGCGCCGCGATCATCACGGCGATCGTTCTACCGGTGTATTATTTCCTGTGCCACAGAAGACAGCCCAAAGCCGGATGAGATCTGCTGCCCAGTCTGGCATACTGACAGACGGTCAGGGGTATGCAGAAATCGGAAGAAGGCGCCCCTGATGAAGTAAGAAAGGTGGAATTGTCTGCTTTTGTACAATATTGAACAATCTGCGCTCATTGTTTGCATTGTTTGTTTCGACTTAGAATAAACAAATAAAACAGAGTGCTTTATTATCATGTTCCGCCGCAGAGAGCACAGCCCCGCAGACCGGAACAGGAAGAAAGGAAATAATAGATGAACAAAGAAAACATCCAGATCCCTATCGTTGCTCCTTTTATGCCGCCTTGTGAGACGGACCTGCCGATAAGCAGGGGGGAGAATCTTATGCGGGCATTCCGGCATGAAAAGCCGTTGTGGATGCCCAGCCTTTATGATTCTACGCAGTGGCTCATGCCTCCGGCATACAATGATGTCCCGATGACACATGATGAAACAACAGGGCTGGGTACGGACTGGTTCGGAGCGCACTGGGAGTATTCCGCGGTGCAGAAAGGCTCTACGCCTCTCGGAGATTTCCTTGAAGATGTTACCGAATGGGAAGAAAAAATAGAGTGGCCGGATCTGGATAGAGTTGCCTGGGATCAGGCTCCCGGCTTTGTCAGAGATCCTGACAAAGCGCTTTCAACCCGCCTCGGCGCCGGGAATTTTGAAAGGCTTCACGCCCTGGAAGGCTTTGAACAGACCCTGTGTGATCTGGTAGGTGAGCCGGAAGAATGCAAGCGCTTTTTCGACCGTGTGGGCGAATACAAGATCGAATGTGCCAGACATCTTCAGGAAACCTGGAACTTTGACTATCTGACACATAATGACGACTGGTCTCATGCGAAAGCGCAGTTCTTCTCGTTAGACACTTTCGAGGAGTTATTACTGGATTCCGCAGTTGCGATCGCAGATGCGGTTCATGCAATGGGGTGCCGTTATATGGTTCATTGCTGCGGCAAGATGGATGTCTTTGTTCCTCATATTGTCAATGATATCCATGCGGATGTAATCGAGATCCAGCCTATGTGCGATATCCGCGCTATGCTTGATAATTACGGTGCTGAACTCACACCCGTATTCGGACTGGATCAGTATTTCATGTATGATCCGGACACCACGGCAGATCAAGCCAGAGAATATGCCCGTTCCATCGTAGACCGCTATGGCGCACACACCTGCGAAGGATCCGGTGTCATCGTGCGTATGCATGGAATGTATCCTGAAAGCTATTACGCATTCCAGGATGAGCTCTATCATTACAGCATGGAGAAGTATAAGGTGTTTCATTGATTCTAAAAAGGGATAAATGAACCGCCAGCCTGTCGAAAAAAGGAGCGCTTTTGTCGTTTGATTATGCTTTATCAGCGCAGCCGGAAGAACTGTTCACGGCAGATCGTATGGTTGATTCATAATCAGTAAAAAGAAACGAAAAACGGATAGTGCTGTCCGTTTTTCGTTTCTTTTTACAGGGTTCCTGTAAATAAAACCTTCAGAAGGCCACTTAACGATTATTCAATATCTAGGGCTGCCGAATAACCGTTTGTCGTTGCTTCAAGCAGCCTGCCTGCAGTCACGCAGTCGCCGAAAAATCGAATCATCGGCGCCGCGTCCCGAAGTTCTTCAACAGTGTCCCGTAAGGGCTTTCGTCCGGCAGCGCAGAGCACGGTGTCTGCCGGAAAGAACTTCTCCTCTCCGTCATTACTGACCGCATAGAGGCCGTCATTGGCAATACGTGATGCGCGCATCCCGGTTTCCGTGGCAATTCCGTACTCATCCAGTTTTTTCAGAAGAAGCGGGCGCACCCTTCGGGGGCCTGCGTCCGGTGCCAGTTCATCCTGCATTTCTACAACAGTTACTTCATGTCCTTCCATTGCCAGTTGCAATGCAAATTCGCAGCCGACCTGGCCGCCGCCCAGTACGACAACGCGTTTTCCGATCTCGCCTGAACGCTTCGCCATTTCTTCTGCCATGATCACGCAGGAGTTATCGATACCCGGGATCGGAGGAACAAAGGGGACAGCGCCCACTGCCACGAGAAGAACATCCGGAGCTTCTTTTTTTACGTATTCCGCGGTAACTTTGGTATTCAGCCGGATTTCCACACCGGCTCTCTCACACATTTTTGCCATTGCTGCAGCGTCTTTGATCATATCTTCTTTAAATGAAGATCTTTCACAGAGCATGGCGCCTCCCAGCTGGCCGCTCTTCTCGCAGAGCGTTACTTTATGGCCTCTGCGGGCGGCGGTCAAAGCCGCTTCCATACCGCCGGGTCCGCCTCCGGCTACCAGCACGTGTCTGGAAACGGCAGCAGGTGCAAAGTTCAGTGCCTCATGTTCGCGGGAATACTGAGGATTGAGAGCACAGACGCTGATGCCTGTTTTAAATCGTTCGTTCAGACAGACAAAGCAGCGCAGGCAATGTATAATCTCATTTTCCCGGCCGGACATAACTTTGTTCGGCAGTTCCGGATCAACGATCAGCGCTCTTGCCATTGCGACGACATCGGCTTTTCCGGTCGCGATGATCTCTTCCATCATTTCCGGATCATTCAGAGCTCCTACCGTTGCAACAGGAACCGAAACGTGTTTTTTAATCTCTGCAGCATAATGCACGTTGACGCCTCTGGGTTTGAAATTATCCGGCTGCCATCTTTCATCCGGCTCTTCGCTGTGAACGCCTGTGGAAACGTGCAGAAGATCGATCCTGTTTTCAACCAGTCTGGCCAGTTCAATCGCATCATCGATCTTATAACCGCCCGGAATGTCTTCGTCCGCGCTGATCCGCAGTTCAAGAGGGAAGCCCGGGCCGACGGCTTTCCGAACCGTGTCCAGTACTTCCAGCATGAAACGTGCTCTGTTCTCGAGTGAGCCGCCGTACTCATCCCTGCGATGGTTCGTTGCGGGAGAGAAAAACTGCTGAAGAAGCCATCCGTGACCGCCGTGGATGAAGAGCATGCCAAATCCCGCGCGCTTTAAGTTCGCGGCAGCCCGGCCGTAGCTTTGAATGATCTCCCGGATGATCTCGACAGGCATCTCTTCGATGGGAGTAATTCCGTCAGACAGAAATCCTTCGGAAGGCCCGTAATGGATCTTACGGCCGTCCGGTGCCGTGTAAACACCGCGCTTTCCGGGATGATTCAGTTCCATGCTGGGTACGGCGCCGTGGCGGGAGATGGCCCGCGCAGTCGCTGCCAGACTGGGAATGGCGCGGATATCCTCTGCCTCCAGAAACTGTCCCGCTGTAAACGCCTCGCCCATGGCAGGCCGGATTCCGGTCTTTCGATGTACGATCGCCTCGCTGATGGTAATATTCGCCGCACCGCCTTTGGCCCGGATCTCGAAGTTTTCGATCATGGGGTCCAGTGCATATCCTTCCGGGGAAATGGCTTTATGCGCGGTCGGGGCGCAGAACATTCTGTTTCGAAAGATCGTATTTCCCAACTGAATGGGGGAACAGAGATTCGGATATTTTCTTTCCATCATCGTATCCTTTCTTCAGCAAATAATCGCCAATCCGGTTTTTTCAAAGAAGTCATGCCTCAGTATTCTCAACCCTTTCGATCAGCTGAAGCTGCAGTTCCGGGCCGAGATTTGTGAAGTAGGCACTGTAAGTAGCGACACGAACCAGAAGATCCCTGTACTTTTCTGGATGTTTCATTGCGTCACGCAGCATTTCCGAGCTGACAATATTGCACTGAACGTGGAAGCCGCCCTTTTCGAAATATCCACGGAGAAGAGAAGCGAATTTCCGGATGGATGCCGCGTCTTTCAGCAGGCTCGGGCTGAACTTCATATTCAGAGCGGCGCCGGAACTCAGTCTCACGATATCGATCTTGTTGACGGAGTTGAAGGTCGCTGTCGCACCGGAAAGGTTGCGTCCGTGGAAAGGCGATGCTCCTCCGTCTGCGACAGGCTCCCCGGCCTTTCTGCCGTCCGGAAGCGCGCCGACATTCTCGCCCAGGATCAGATAGCCGCCGGCGGTGTAGGACTGTACAGTATACCTGTTGTTGTTATATCCTTTGAAACGCCGCATTTCTTTTTCAAAATGGTCGTAGATATCGACCATTATGGAATCGGCATAGTCATCGTCATTGCCGTATTTCGGCACACTGTCAATAAGTTTGAGAAGTTCTTCTTCGCCCTCAAAATCATTCTTTGTTGCTTCAAGCAGGCGGTCCATCGTGATCTTTTTGTCTTCGAAGACCAGCTTTTTGATCACTGCCAGCGAATCACAGGCATTGGCTCCTCCGATGACGGAGATGGCGTCCGTAACATAGGGCGCAGATCCGCCCCATGTCAGATCTTTTCCACTGTCGAGACAGCGCTGGAAACCGGAAGACTGGAACGGGGTGGGAGCGTATTCAGCAGCGATCGCTCTGTCTGCATTTCTGACCCGGACATATACTTCCTGACAGAAGGCAACCTGCTTTTTATAGGCTTCCCAGACGTCTTCGAAAGTTCTGAATTCTCTGGGATCACCGGTTTTTGCACCGACCTGTTCGCCTAAGACTGGTGAATAGCCGTTGTTAAGAGCCAGTTCGACCAGCAGCGGGAGATTGACCAGGCCGCCGATAATATCCCAGGAGACGCCCGGCACGGTCGGCAGGGAACAGCCGGAAAGAGCAAACCCTCTTGCGTCTTCCAGCGGCAGGCCGTTGTACAGCATCGAAGCGACGGCTGTTTCATCACCGATAAATTTGAATTTTCCTCTCAGGTTCCTGGCAGCCTCACATGCACGGAACATGAATTTATCCGGAGTAACATTGCTGATACGGATAACGACCTCATCCGCGAACATCCGGACTTCTTCCTGTACATCCAGGAAAAGGTAGGAGAGTTCGTTGACCGCATCTTTGCCGTCTTTTGTAACACCGCCGATCGTAATGTCGCACAGAACACTCAGTCCTCCGCCGGTCCGGATCTTCTCAAAGCTGAACCGCGTACCGGACTCGTTCATCTTGATGCAGAAACAGCCGAGCAGTTCCCTGGCCTGTTCCCGGGTCATAACCCCGTTTTCAATATCTTTCTTATAATACGGATACAGATACTGATCCATTCGGCCAAAAGCCATGCCGGGGCCCCAGGCTTCCGCCATCATCACAAGAAAATGCATCCATATGAACTGAAGCGCTTCATAAAAAGTTCTGGGCGGATTTTCAAGTACCCAGTCGCAGTTTTCGGCGATCCGCCGCAGTTCTTCGGCACGCTTTGGATCCTTCTCTTCTTCGGCCATCTGTCTTGCAAGCGCTGCATAACGTCTGGAATAATCACAGGCTGCCTGCAGTGAGATAATGACGGCCGTATAAAAATTCCTTTTGCTCTCGCTTTCAGGATCAAGAGGGTCAAGGGCCGCAAGCTTTTCTTCAGTTTCTTCCCGGATCTTCTTCAGTCCTTTGGACAGCAGCCGGGGATAGTCGACGCTCATATGACTGCCGATATAGTTGTTTGCAATTGCGGAGCCGGAGGGAATCATGGTTTTGCATTCAATGTCAAGGACTTTCCCGGGAACACGTGCCTGCAGACGGTCAAACAGTGCTTTTCCTTTCCAGTACGTAAGTATATCCTGCATCCGTTCGATGTGTTCTTCCGGAACCGGCGCAAACTCATCTGAGCTGGTAGAAGGAGCTTCGATTGCATCACGGCAGTTTTCTACATTGATTTCTGGCGTGACAATACCGCCCCTCCTTTTACTGATCGTGTGGCCGACAATCAGCTCGTCCTCTTCAATCCCGATCGTCACGTTTGCCAGGATCTTTTCCAGTGCCTTCGCCCGTCGGATGATCTCGGGGTATGCCTCTGTTTCCTGATAGGACTGCGTCAGCAGGCATGCCCGTTCAATACAGATCTCCGGCAGCGTATCGCACAGTTTTTCCCGCAGTCTGGAAATTCTTGTTGTCTGTTGTTGTTCATTCAAGAAACGTCCCTCCTTCCTGTCAGCCGCCCAGCTGAGTATTCAGACCCTGTTGTTCAAAATATTCTTTCACGGATTCCAGCCTCTCATCTGTCAGGGTGTTTTTCACATGTTCCAGAGGGTATGGCATTCCGAGTTCTTTATACCTTGTCCGGCTGTACTCATGATAGCCGATGATATCCAGACGTTCGATGGATTTCAGTTCCTTAAGAAAAGCCGCGACAGACTGAATCGTCTCCTGTGAATCGTTATAGCCCGGAATGAACGGATACCGGATAATGATCGGCTTTTGTAAATCGTTGAGTCTTTTGAGATTCTTCAGAATGATCTCATTGGATACGCCCGTGTTCCTCCTGTGTTCCGCCGGATCCATGCCCTTTATGTCATAAAGAAGCAGATCCGCTTCTTCCAGTGCCTTCAGTCCGTTCCCGGCCGTTACAAAGCCGCACGTATCGATGGCTACGTGAACGTAGTTTTCTTTGCATGCCCGGACAAGCGCCAGAGTAAAGTCCGGCTGAAATGTCGCTTCTCCGCCGCCGATCGTCAGTCCGCCGCCGGATTTCCGGTAATAGTATTCGTCTTTCAGGGCGATCCCCATCACTTCGTCAACGGACATGGGGGTACCGACCATGCCGAAAGCGGTTACCGGACAGATCTCGATGCATCTGCCGCACAGGGTGCATTTATCCCTGTCAATGATGAGCTTCTGACCGGGATCTTCACTGTTCAACGATATGGCGCCGACAGGACACAGATCCACACATTTGCCGCAGCCGTTGCAGACGGAAGCGGTGAACTTCAGCTCCTGTTCGGCTTTCTGCCCTTCCGGATTGCAGCACCACAGGCAGCGAAGAGGGCATCCCTTCAGAAAAACGGTTGTCCGAATACCGTATCCGTCGACAAACGAACTGTGCACTATATTAAAAACGATACCGGTAAGTCTGCTTGTATTCACTTTCCGGCTTCCTTTCCGTATGTTTTACTGTCTTTACAGCTAATCGTTGAAAGTCCTGTCACGTCGTTCAACCATGATCAGATCTTTATTATGCAGTTTAAGCCGTTTTTATCAAAAATTGCCTTGCTGTGTTCGAGCTGTTCATCCGAGGGCTTTTCCAGATCCCGCATCGGATATGATCTGTCAAGAGACTCGTATTTTCCCTCGCCGTAATTATGATAGGGCAGCAGGTGCACTTCACAGCCCGGAACGACTTCTGCCGCAAAACGGGCGGTGGCTTCCATGTTTTCATCGGAGTCGTTAAATCCGGGGATATACGGGATACGAATGACGAGCGGAATTCCCCGTGAGACAATGTACTTAAAATTCTCAAGAATACGTTCATTGGAAACGCCGGTTACGAGTTCGTGTTCTTTTGAATCCATATGCTTCAGATCAAAATACACAAGTGAAAGGTGGGGAAGAACCATATCCAGGCTTTTCCGGTCCGCGAACCCCGTTGTTTCTATGCAGGTGTGAATTCCGGAAGCCTGCAGCTTTTCGCAAAGAGCAGCAGTAAATTCCGGCTGAGAAAGAGGCTCGCCGCCGGACACGGTGACCCCGCCGTTTGTTGATTCATAGTATTCTCTGTCTTTCATCACCGTTTTAAAAGCTTCTGCGACAGAGGTCTCTTTTCCCATCGTCTGCAGTGCTTTGTTGGGACAGCCCATAACGCATTTTTCACAGGCAATGCAGAGCGAGCGGTCTATTGCAACACCGTCTTCGGTGAGTCTGATCGCTTTCTGCGGGCATTTTGCCTCGCATCTCCCGCAATGGATGCAGGAAACCTTTCGGTGCAGGATCTCTTTTTGCTTTTTCTGCGACTCCGGGTTGGAACACCATGGACAGCGCAAAGGGCATCCCTTCACGAAGACCGTGCTTCGGATCCCGGGGCCGTCATCAATCGTATATCGAAGAATATTGAATACGATCCCTTTTACTTCATCCATTTATATTACCTTATCTGTCCTGATTCGTATTAACAGTACCCGCTGCGCTGCATACGGCAGCGCAACGGGCACCCTTGCTGATTGTTTTTCTTGACGCTGTGCACAGGTCAGATACTGTGCATTGTACGGATAATGATCTCATCCTGAAGAGCTTCCGGCAGATCGACAAAGAAAGCACTGTAACCGCCGACGCGGACGAGCAGATCCTTATGATTGTCGGGATGTTTGCGGGCATCGATCAGTTCTTCGTTGCTCAGCATGTTGAACTGGATGTGCCAGCCGCCGCGCTTGCAGAAAGTATCCACCAGGCCGATGAACTTTTCAATCTTCTCGGGCGTGTTGACAATGGATTTCTGGAACTTCATGTTGTGGGTGCATCCGCAGTATTCGTAGATGACATCCGGGTCCGCTGTGGCGGAATTGATGTTGGCCGTCGGACCGTTGATATCCATGCCGGGGCCGGCAGAGGTTCCGGCATCGTTCATGGATTCGCTCATGTGCCTGCCGTTGGGCATTGCGCCGAGCACGCGGCCCATGGCAATATGGCCTGCAGCCGCACCCTTGAACAGCATGATCTTTTCCCCGGTATACGGATCCGGCAGGCTCTGCATGATCTCCTTGATATCTTTGGTTACGCGGGCATAGATCTCATCCACATAATCATCGTCGTTGCCGAACTTCGGAGCGTTTTTGCAGGCGATCTGGATATCTTCATATCCTTCCCAGTTTACATCCATTGCCTTGATCAGCTCTTCCAGTGTACAGAACTGCCTGTCAAACACAACGTACTTCAGCCCCGCAAGGCTGTCGGCTACGTCGGTCATGCCGCGGTCGCCCAGCCAGTGCTGACGGCAGATGTTGTAGGGCGAAGCGCCTTCGCGCAGTCCCATACCGGCCGGAATGGTATCTTCAAAATTCATTGCTGCCGCATAGGTGGACATCGGTCCGTTGTAATCTTCGCCTCCCCACCAGTGGAAGAGGAAGACCTGGATCTTCTCACGGAAGTACTTCTCATAGATCTCATATGCCTGGATGACATCCTCGATACTCTGAGCGTCCCTGATATGATACAGCTCCGGTGCGCATCGTAAGCCTGTACGGGGATCCATGCCGTCGTGCAGGGTGACTTCAAGGATCTTGGGATGATGAATGTTGACATTGCCGGCCATGTGCTGGGAACGGTCAAGATGATAACCCATACAGCCGGATGCGCTCCAGTGGCAGGCATCGACAGCGGGAACACCTCTGTCCAGATAACGCTGTGTACCCAGGGCATCGTTCAGGAAGGCAGGGTTGCCTCCGCCGAAATCCTTGTTGCAGTCCAGAGCGTGCATCATGAAGCCGTGATCCATATTGCTGTGGTAGCGGACGTAGATGGTAGGCTCGGAAAGTCCGCTCTGACGCATGATCTCAAGAATAAGCCAGGACATTTCGTTGGTCATGTCCATACCGTTCTCATCGATGCCGCAGATCGTGACGTTCGGAAGGAGGGTACCGGGTGCGGCAACCAGATCCTTACGAATGGTTACGATCGCTTCATTCTCACGAGTCTTGAGCCATAAAGCACCGAGCAGCTCGGCCGCGAACTGACGGGTCAGCCTGCCTTCTTCCAGATCTTTCTTGTAATATGGATACAGGAACTGATCCAGAGGCCCGATCGGAACAGCGGGACGCTCCGGACTTTCTTTATACAGACCCATATGCAGGAAGCGGAAACACTGCAGGGCTTCCCAGTAGCTTCTGGGCGGGTTGCCCGGAACGTTTGCGCAGATCTCAGCAAGCTGAAGCAGCTCTTCTTTCCGAACAGGGTCCGTACACACGGCAGCCTGCTCTTTCGCAAGATCGGAATACCTCTTTGCATAGCCGATCAGAGCTTTGCAGGTAACGATCATGGCTTTCAGGAACCAGAACTTGCGGAATCCCCAGGCATTGCTGATGCCGGGCCCTACGCCGGCTCCTTCTCTTCGCATTTTGTCGATCTCCGCCTGCGCTGTTTTGATAACGTGGTTCAGGCCCACGCCGATCACTTTGGCGGTGGGACCGACATCGGAGCCGCCGTATGCGCCGTAGCCCTGGAAGAGGCCGCGGTCCGGCTCTACACGGGGCGCCCGGCCCTCAAAGATGCAGGCGCGGTCGAAGAAAGTGTTGAAGAAGTCGGGATCGCCCATATCTTCTTCGACAGCGCGAAGCACAAAGTTGTGTTCCGGCCGGCGTTCTTTCCAGTAAAGAGCGTCCTGGCGCAGTTTTTCGAGATCCTCCGGATCAACCTTGGACTCGCAGTTGGCGATGTTTTTCTGTGCGAAATTGCCGCTTTCGATCATGGCGAGAAGTTCAAGCGGCTTCATGGCGCACAGGGTGTTGCTTCCGCGGATGAATTTCGTGGTGGAACCTATGATGATCTCGCCGTCACGAAGCAGCAGCGGACAGTTCATCATACGTTTTTCAAATGCTTTTGCCCAGCGGTAATCGAGAGGCAGCCCGTCAGTCTCTTTCCAGGATTCCGTGAAAAGAAGGGTGTCGTCCACATAAATCGTAGGCTGGGCATTTTCCCATTCGCTTTTGAGCTTTTTCAGCCGCGGCGTCATGACGGTGACTGCATTAATATCAGCCACGTCGGGCATCGGATATTTAAAACCTTTGAATTCCATTAAAATGTCTCTCCTTTTACCAGAATAATGATCTGTTGTTATTTGCCGGATTCGGTAAGGGTTGCACCGGTGATCTTTCTGCTGAAGAAAGGAACTTTCGGTGGATTGGCGCCGAAGCTCCTGTAGGAACCCATGCAGAAGAAGCCGAGTGTCTGTCCGCCGAGAGGTCCGGTAACGTAAAGCGTCATCTTATCCGTATTGCAGACAGGAACAGAGCCGCCCGGCCGGCAGTCGTCAACGGTCAGATTGGGCATGCTGCCGCTCTTTGCCAGTTCCAGCATGCTTGCCTGCAGGTCGCTGTCCAGCTTTTCCCACGGCCATCTGCGGTAATTGCCGATATACTTCAGAACATCTTCCTTGGAATAGCCTGCAGCAGCCAGCTGACGCGCCTGTCCCGGGTACATCAGGATCACGTAGGTCTTTCCTCCGATCCAGTCTTTTGCGGCGATCCTGCCCCACTTGTCGTAGAAATTGATCTTGTTGATGTTTTCCAGATCCGGGTTCAGCTTATCTTCCAGCGTTCCCTGGGCTCTTTCGGCAACACGGTCCAGGTCGTTTTTCAGACCATAAGTCCAGACAGAGCCGGAAGGCATATTGGTGATGTCCGCCCACCAGTAACCGTCTACGTGCATGACTTCTTCGATGGTGACGATACTGTCCTTGGCATCATAGCCCATCGTTACGCGGAACGGCTCCCAGGGACTTTCTTCTTCGTTTTCGCAGAAGATCAGATTGCAGTATCTGGAAGGCTGGCCGGTCATTCCGCCGTCGATGTCAAAATCAAGCCAGCCCAGATTGATGGCGCAGAGGCTGACCGCACGTCCGATCGCGCTGTTGGCCTGCGTACCGGGTCCGAGGTAGCCGGTCTTGCAGTTCATACCGATTTCTTTGGCGATCGGACCGTCGACCGCGATCATCAGCTGAGAAGAAGTTACGGTGGCCAGCGGATGGAATGCATCGAAATCGGTGTCGCAGAGCATTTCATAAGCAGTAATGATGACAGGCAAATATTCGGGCTTTGCGCCGGCCATAACCGCGTTGATCGCGATCTTCTCAATGGTGACGATACCGTGAGTGGGACAGCCTTCACCGTCAATGACCTCATCAGGCCTGCGGCTTGTACCGGTGAGCATTTTGTCAACCGCTTCCTGGGTGGGAGGAGCCACGGCAATTCCGTCGGTGAACTTGTGATCCATGAAGTAGGCCTGGAATTTTTCATACGCCTCGGTGTAATCGGCACCTTCGAACTCCAGATCGCTGATATCGTATTCAAACTTCTTCGGATTTTTTTCTTCCTCCGTCAGAGGAGCTGTCAGAGCATGAACAATGCCGTCGACGGAGTCAACAGCAAGCTTGTAGAAATCGTCGGTCTCATGTACGTCAAACCATTTGTCGCAGGGAACCACATAAGAGCGAATGGGAGTGCAGGCGGACATCGCGTGGCGCGGTGTCTGCGGATCACAGAAGGCAGTCGTCAGAGTAACGCCCGGCGTTCCTTTCTGTTCCCATTCAATAGCCTGCTCTGAGTTGAAGCCGGCGGTGTTCTTGACACCGTAGATGTAAGCGTCATATTCAGGAAGATCGTGGATCGTAACAAACTTTCCGGTTCTGCCTTCAAGCCGTACGAACTCAGAGGTCGGATATTTTTCTTTCAGAAGATTTGTAAGATACTCCAGATAAATATTGGCATCAGGCTTGATCATTAATACGGCGATGCGCTTTCCGTCCATAGAGTCCAGTCTGGGGGGAAGAGGGTGCGGCTCGTCGATTTTTAATTCACTGCGGGGATTCCGAACTTTCAGAACAACTTTTTCATCCATTACTGACATCTCCTTTCTTATGATTTAATCAATGGTTTGTTTTTTGTTCAGGCTATGTTAACTGTAGAAAGTTTTACCGTAAGTATCTGCCGCTTCCAGCACCCATCTGTTCTTTCTCTGGGTCGTCTCGTCGCCGATGGGCCCAAGGAAACCTCCGGAGAATGCGTAGCCGCCGCCCGGCGCCAGCCGGTCGATCGTCCGGTATACAGACTCTTTTACTTCTTCTTCGGTGACATCCTGACGCAGAAGCTCGCCTCTTCCTTCCCAGCCTCCGCAGATAATGAAGCTGTTCCCGTATTTTTTCTTGATTGCTTCAAGATCGTTGATCGTCTGTGCGGGATTCCACATTACGACGCCGAAATCACGAAAATCATCGATGAAATCCTCACAATGGCCGCAGCAGTGCATTGAAATGGGAATACCGCGGTCAACAGCGATTTTTGCCTGCCGGGCAGTGAACGGCTTGATGAGATCCCGGTACATATCCAGCGAGATAAAGGGAGCGAGCCACGTTGCAATGTCATCGCACATATCGAAAATATCGGGTTTATAATAGTCGATGCAGGATTCAATGACTGTACAGAAGAAATCACAGAGATATTCCAGAAGCTCTTTGGTTTCTTCCGGCTCTTCGAACATTGCGCAGATCCCTTCATTATATCCCATAAAGGCCATCAGATACTGAAAGTAGCCGAAATGAGAGCCGAGGGCGAGCATGGATTCTTCCCGGTTGACGCGGAAAAACTCGCAGTCCTTCCTGGCCATGGCTTCCCAGTCAACCCCGGAAATGTCCGGTACTTTAATAACATCCCTCCAGTCGCAGATATCCTTCAGAATGTATTTTTTCGGATCCGGCAGCTTTGCGCCTGCGGCATCTTCTACCGGGATGTAGGTAACGCCAAAGAGGTCCTGAGTGATTCCGGGCCGCATATTGTGACCGAAGAGCAGTTCCGGGAAAACGGTCGTGACCGGAGCAGGCTTTCCGTCTGCCCTGGGACCTAATGAAAAGACAGGGACCCATTCCGGACACTGACCTTCTAAAAGCAGTTTGACATTTTCTTTTTCGGTCAATGTATGTGCCATAGCATTCCTCCGTCTGTTTGTCTTCTGCATAGTTGCCTTTATTAAATATTACTAACACAACAGCGGAAATGTAAATGCGGCAAGATGGGGAAAAATGATTTGCACCCATACAACACATTGTCGTATAGGTGCAGGGCGGGCCGTCAGCATAAAAAGAGAAATCATACGCCGGCAGATAGTAAGAAATTCCTATTTGATAAGATCTGCATGCCCGGATTATTAGACAACGCTGCAGGCCTTTTTGTCAGTCGTTTTGCGACTGTTCCAGTACTTTGCAGGAAATTGCGAGATAGAGCCGTTCATTATCGGAATTAAAATCAATATTGACAAGTTCATCGATCCGCTCCATACGGTAATGGAAAGTACTGCGGTTGATAAACAGCTGTTTAGCCGCCTCCACCGCATTGTACCGGCATTTGAAGTAGGTATAAAGTGTTTTATAATAATCCGTTCCTTTTTCCTGATCATACCGGATCAGGTATAAAAGCTTGCTGCTGCAGATCTCCTCTTTTTCAAAAGTACCGATGCAGTTATACAGCATATAATCCAGAGCGTATGTGTCGAAATAGTAACAGGAGTCTGACGGATGGTTGGTGGTTCCGTAATCGATCGCGGTTTTTGTCTGTTTGTATGCCGAGCGCAGATACTTTATGCTGTAAAAAGTACGGCTTACACCGGCAATCAGCTGATTGCTCCTGGAAAAATCGACCAGCGTTTCAAAGAGACTCGGGTTGTTGTATCCGCTGGACCGTTCAAGGTTGATCAGCAGAAGGAGACGGTCCCTGTAGATAAAACAGAGACTCTCGTTCCACATATTGTCTGTTTTATAATTCAGAATACTCGAATAGATATCTCTGATATTATTTTCTTTAAGGAAATTCGGAATGAACTGAACAAGCACAAATTTGCTGTTTTTGTCCCAGCCGTTCTCCGCAAAAGCATCTTCCCAGAGCTTATCGGAGATCTTTTTATTATTCAGGCAGTTCCGCAGGAGCATGGCGAGCCGGTTGTTTGAGATTTCGCGCACCTCAAAAGAGGAGTATTCATTATAGAGTTTGACTACGTAGATGTAGAGATGGTCTATTATGGCATTGCAGAAATTCTGCAGAGGCTCTCCCTCGGATCGAAGGTGAATTGCCAGTCTTCCTGCAAAGTCTTTTTTATCGAACAGGTTCCTTCCCAGATGACGGCCGGTCTTGTCGGGATAAATATATGTATCTTTTATATTATTAATATCCCGCAGTTCCGATTCCGTTATGCCGGAATCGGGATCCTTTTCCGCCAGACTTCCTTCGTCGGAATCTGTGTCAAAATCCATTGCTTTAGCGGAATCCGACTCTGCTACGATATGATAATTCTTGTCAATGATCGCGATGGGTTCTTTTATGATCGGATCACAGCAGTTGATCAGATCCTGGAAGCTTCCGCCTTTGCTGATGACGTTCTTCAGAGAATTATCCCATTTTTCAAAATCATCATAAGTTTTAATGAGGAAGTTATTTACACTGATAAGAGGCAGGTCCTGCTCTATCATTATGACAGAGGGTAAATCCGGCCTTTTTTTAAGGCTTTTGCCGATACAGACGAAGAGCGTCCGGCTGATCCCGGCCCTGTCAAACAGACGTTCCAGATCGTCGGAGCGAATGATGACGACATGATCGGTCAGATCGACACCGGGTTCATAAATGATGGGGTAACTGTACTTTTTGCAGGATTCGTTTCGATTGAAGAAGCGGGAAGTATAGTTTAAGAGTAGTCTGAAATAAATAATATCCTGAGATAACTGCATTATTCACCTCGATGCTGCAATACGTTCACTGGACAAAGGCCAGCCTGGATCTTTTATTGATTAATAAACTGCTTCCCTCCGGCAAAACCTTTATTGCATTATGTCGGTTCATATTTATACATCTTGGCAAAAACAAGGCCCTTTTCGGCAGGACGGAAAGAATTAAAGGTTCTTTGAGAACAGACACGATTCTTTACTCAATATAATACTCTTTCTGAACATGGATATCAACAATTCGTTAAAACAGAAGGCTTAGGAACAGACAGTTGCCGGGGCCTGATCCTGTTGCAACACTGTGATGTATAGGACGTTCCTATTTTTCCTCAATGTGACGTATTTACTTTTTTCCGTTCTGTTTGTAGAGTAAAGTTAAATAGGCGGCATATTTTTTAATTCCGCAGCATATTTTGTTCGTTTCTCATTAAAGAAAACGCAGGCACAGCTCATAAAACAGAATGTTCAATATCAAAAAAGAAAGGAGAAAACCATGAAAAAAGCAAAATCTTTCTTCTGTATCTTGTTGGCACTGACCATGGTGTTTGCCCTTGCAGCATGTGGCAGCAGCAGCGCTGCACCTGCCGCGCCCGCCGCATCCACCGCGTCATCCGGATCCGCTGCACCTGCTGAAGCGGCTGCACCGGCGGCAGCTGCGTCAGAGAGCGCCGCTCCTGCTTCAGAGGCTGTTGCTCCCAGCGGCGAAATCCCCGATACGATTACGATCGGCTTCTCCGGCGGCCTCGGACGTTTCCTTGCCGGTATTGCGCCTTCAGAGAGTTTCACCGGCTGTGATGCTGTTTTTGATTCGATTTTTAAGACAGACCCGGAGACCAAAGAAATCACTTCCGATGTTCTGGAGAGCTGGGGCTGGAAAGATGATACTACCTTCGAGATGAAGATGAGGGACGATGTCTACTTCAGCAACGGCGATAATGCAACGGCGGAGGATCTGATCTTCAGCTATGCAAACCATCCGGAGCGAGGCTCCAACTATCTGAACAGCTTTGGTATTCTGATGGACGAATGCGTTGCGACAGACACTTATACGGCAGAGTTCAAGTTTGAGAAACCCTATGTAGCGTTTACCAATACGATCATTTATCTGGTCGACAAATCCTGGTCCGAAGAAGTCGGCTGGGATTCCATGGAATGGTATCAGCCGGTCGGCAGCGGCCCGTACAAGTGCACGGAATACGTTGCAGATGACCACATGGTCCTCGAAGCCAGAGACGATTACTGGAACAAGGAAAAGGGTGAGATCGTCGTCAAGAAGTGGATCCTTAAGAACTACGCGGATTCTTCCACCATGTTCATGGATCTCGAGACCGGCAAGATTCAGATGTGCCAGACTCCGACCGCGGATTATGACAGATACGTTAAAGAGGGCGGAGACGGTTACGACTGCGTTCTTGCATCGACCGGCGTTGTCTGCTATTTCAACTACGGCTTTCTGAACAATCCCATCTGGCAGAACCAGACCCTTCGTGAAGCGATCGCTGCCGGTGTTGACTGGGCAACCCTGGGCGAGCTGGCTTACGGCAATATGTATGTGCCGGCCAACTCTCTGGTTCCGGAAATGTCCAAAGAGTATGTTGATGTCGGACAGGTCGTCTATGATCCGGATCGTGCGAAAGAGCTTCTGGCCGAGGCAGGCTATGCTCCCGGCGAGCTGAAGCTGCACACCTTCATGATGGATGATCCTTTCTATAGGGATCTCTGCGAAGGATTCCAGTTCTATATGCAGGAGTTGGGTATCGAATGCGACCTTGAATTCGGTGATGTTTCCACAACGATCGCGAAGTGGGTTGACCCTGCGAGCGGAATTGATTTCGGCTTCTTCTATTACATCGCCGGATCTCCGGCCGGAATGCTGCGCCTGAACACCTGGAATGCAGGCGATCCGAACGGCGTTAAGTGGGGCTATTTCGACGATGAAGAATTCCAGGCTCTTTATGCAGAGCATTGCTACACCACCGATCCCGAGCTGTCCGTACAGCGCTCTAAGGAGTGCCAGCAGCTTGTTTATGACAAGACCCTGGCGGTACCGTTCTGTGAGGATGTCAAGGCGCTTGCTTATGACAACACGATCTTCACCGGCGAACAGATGCTGAACTGCTACATCGGAGCAGACAACTATCAGATTACGAAGCTTGCCTTTGCATCCGGATGGGACTAATTAATTTCCCAATCAGCACTTTCACAGTTCTATAATTTCAGTTTGGAAGCCGTGCATCATTGTGCGGCTTCCATAGACAAACACTCCTAACGATTGATTATTGATTACTGCGAAAAGAAAGGGGGGCATTTCCCCTTGATTAAATACTTTATCAAGCGTTTTTTATGGACAATTCCCGTAATGCTGGGCGTGTTGATCGTCGTTTTCACCATCACTTATTTTACACCCGGAGATCCGGTCATGACGATTCTGGGCACCGGATATACGCCGGAGAAGTATGCGGCAATGGCACACGACTTCGGCCTCGATAAAGGCTATTTCGGCCAGATCGGGTCCTATATCTGGAATATAATATCACAGGGCAGTTTCGGAAAATCCTATGCTTCGAATATTCCTATTGCCCAGGAGATCGCGATAAGATTCCCTGTGACATTAAAACTGGCCTTTCTCAGCACGTTCTTTGTTGTAATCGTGGGACTGCCGCTCGGCATCCTGTCCGCGACGAAACAGTACAGCGCCTTTGATACGAGCCTGACGGCCATTGCCCTTATCCTGTGCGCGGTACCGAGCTTTATTCTTGCGCTTTTGTCGCTCATTCTGTTCGGCGTTAAACTGCGGTGGCTTCCGATCTCCGGCCTGGAAAGCTGGACGTCATGGATCCTGCCTGTCGCTACGAATGCCTTGGGCGGAATAGCCGTCCTGATGCGAATGACCCGCACGACAATGCTGGAAGTAATCCGTCAGGACTATATCCGTACGGCCAGGGCAAAGGGCCTCAAGGAAGGCGTCGTTATCCGAAGACACGCTCTGCAGAACTGTCTGATTCCGGTTCTGACTGTTATCGGCAGCAACCTGACGATGCAGCTGGCCGGCGCGATCATCATCGAAACGATCTTTAACATCAACGGTATGGGCATGTATCTGATGCAGGGTATCCTCGCACGTGATTACCCGGTCATCAACGGTACGGTAATTCTGATTGCCTTCATCGTGTGTGTGATGAACCTGATCGTCGACTTGCTGTACGCTCTGGTCGACCCGCGTATCAAATCTCAGTATACGTCCGGTAAAAAGAGTGCTAAGGCAGTCCGGAAACTGCACAGTGCAAAGACGGAGGTGGAATAGATATGCGACCAAAAACGGAACAGGCAGCTACCCGAAGGAGAGGCCAATGGCGGGATATCCTGGGAAGGCTCCTCCGAAACAAGCTGGGGACACTCGGGCTCATTATCGTTATTGTTCTGCTGATCCTCGTTATTTTTGCGGGATTCTTTACAAAATACGATTATTTTACTCAGGATTTCGGAAACCGATTCCTTCTTCCCAGCTGGGAACATCCGATGGGAACGGATAATTTCGGCCGTGATCTTTGGTCACGTCTTTTGTACGGCGGACGGATTTCTCTTCTCGTCGCCGTAGTTGCCGTTGCGATCGCTACCGGCATGGGTATTGTTTTCGGTTCCATTGCAGGCTTTTTCGGCGGCAAAACGGACCTGATCATCACAAGGCTCATGGATATCCTTATGGCGATCCCGGCACTCCTGCTTGCGATTGCGATTTCCTCTGCACTGGGTTCCGGACCTATAAAAACGGCAATTGCCATTTCCATCTCGAGTATTCCGCATGCCGCACGTATTATGCGGTCTACGGTCATGTCCATCAAAGAAAACGAATTTGTTGAGGCTGCAAGGGCTACAGGATCACGAAATTCGCGTATTATTTTCAAGCATATCCTGCCCAACACGATCGCCCCGCTCATCGTCAATGCGACGCTTCAGCTCGGCGGTTGTATCATGTCGATTTCCGGCCTCAGCTTTATCGGACTGGGCGTGCAGCCGCCTACCCCCGAGTGGGGATCGATCCTGGCTGCCGGCCGTGCTTATATCCGTGATTTCTGGCCGATCATCGTATATCCGTCGCTCTTTATCGTGCTGACGGTGTTCGGGTTCAACCTTTTCGGGGACGCGCTCCGCGATGCTCTTGATCCCAGGCTGAAGGATTAAGGAGGTAGGCAAATGAGTTTACTGGATATAAAAGGACTGACAATTCATTATATAACGCATCAAAACACCGTCCGCGCCGTCAATGACGTTGATTTGTCCATCGATACCGGGAAGACACTCGGACTCGTGGGCGAGACCGGCGCGGGAAAGACAACGACCGCGTTGGGAATTCTCAGACTGATACAGACGCCGCCCGGAAAGATCATCAGCGGAGAGATCTTATTTGAGGGGAAAGACCTTCTGAAAGCCTCTGAGAACAGTATTCGAATGATCCGCGGAAATGATATTTCGATGATCTTCCAGGATCCGATGACGGCCCTGAACCCGATCATGCGCGTCGGAGATCAGATCGCCGAGGTTATTTATCTTCATGGAGACTGCACCAAAGAGGAAGCGAAGAAGAGAAGTCTTCATATGCTGGAAACCGTAGGAATCCGGCCGGAACGGAGCACGGAATATCCTCATCAGTTTTCGGGAGGAATGAAACAGCGCGTGGTCATTGCCATGGCGCTGGCCTGCAAACCGAAGCTGCTGATCGCTGACGAACCGACGACAGCTCTGGACGTGACTATTCAGGCACAGGTGCTGAAGATGATCAACGAGCTCAAGGCGGTGTATAACACGTCCATGCTTCTTATTACGCATGACCTCGGGATCGTAGCCGAGACCTGCGATGAGGTGGCGATCATGTATGCCGGTCAGATCGTTGAATACGGAAATCTGGAACATATTTTTGACAATCCGAGGCATCCGTACACGATCGGACTGTTCAAGTCTTTGCCGTCTCTGGATAAGGATGTGGAAAGACTCAGTCCGATCAAAGGTCTGATGCCGGATCCTGCCAACCTGCCGGACGGCTGCAAATTCCATACACGCTGCGATCACGTGTGTGAAGAATGCAAGTCCGCAGATCCGGCCTATCAGGAAGTTGAGCCCGGGCACTTTGTCAGATGTCTGCGCGTTGAGAGGGGGGAGATCTGATGGGAGAACTTGTCAGGGTTGAACACCTGAAAAAGTATTTTAACACTCCGGCGGGAGTGCTTCATGCGGTTGATGATATCAGCTTCTCGATCAATAAAGGCGAGACACTGGGTGTTGTCGGCGAGAGCGGCTGCGGCAAATCCACGCTGGGGCGCACGGTCCTGAAGCTGATCGATCAGACGGACGGAAAAATCTTTTTTAACGGCAGGGATATTACAAATATCAGTAAGAAAGAGAATCATGAACTGCGCAAGGAAATGCAGATTATTTTTCAGGATCCTTATTCGTCCCTGAACCCCAGACTTTGTGTTTCCGATCTGATCGCGGATCCGCTGAAGACATTTCACATATTGAAGGGTGAAGAGAGACAGAAAAGAATCTTTCAGCTCATGGATGAGGTAGGACTGTCAAAAAGGTTTGCCTACTCCTATCCGCATGAGCTCGACGGCGGACGCCGGCAGAGGATCGGCATAGCCCGTGCGCTGGCACTGAAGCCGAAATTCATTGTCTGTGATGAGCCGGTATCTGCACTCGACGTCTCGATTCAGGCGCAGATCCTCAACCTTCTGCAGGATCTGCAGAAGCAGCTGGGCTTCACCTATATTTTCGTCACGCATGACCTGTCTGTAGTAAAGCATATTTCAACAGATATTCTTGTTATGTATATAGGCGTAATGGTAGAGAAGAGTCCGGCGAAGGAACTGTTTCAGCGGCCGCTGCATCCGTATACAAAGGGACTTCTTTCTGCAATCCCGATCCCGAACATCCATCACAAGAAGAAAGAGATCGTCATGTCGGGCGAACTGACATCGCCCATCAATCCGAAACGTGAATGCCGCTTCGCGGCGCGCTGCCCCTTTGCCACGGATATCTGCCGTTCGGAGATTCCGACCTATTCGGAGGTGCTTCCGAATCATTTCGTATCCTGTCATAATGTGAGGGAGATTAATGGCTTATAAAAGACTGACGGCACTCGCCGCTGCCCTGTTCCTCCTTCTCCTGCCGGCGGTACGAGCTTATGGCGGAAGCGGCCAGGAGCTTGTGGGGACGGTGCCGCGTCTGCTGACGGCAACCAGCGACAGAGATGCCCGGTGTACCGAGTGTACCATGGGAGATGCTGTCGCTGATGCTATGTGCAAATACCTTAATACCGATATCGCGATCGTCTGCGGCGGGGATTTCAAGGCGAATCTGCCGGCGGGAGATATCACATGGGACGAACTGCGCGGTGCGTTTGCGGAGGATCGGATGCTCGCAACGGCAGTTGTCTCGGTGAAACAGCTTCGGGGGATCCTGGAAGCCGGGGTGTCGCACATACAGATGAATGATGCGGAAAGGATTGATGAACCTTTGTCCGTTTATGACGGATTTCCGCAGATTTCAGGTTTTACACTGTATTACGATGCCAGCGCCCCTGCAGGCCAGCGGGTCTATGACATATATGTTAACGACGAAAAACTGGATCTGGACGACGGGACGAGAACATTCACTCTTGCCGCAACGGAATTCATGCTGGAAGGCGGCTACGGGCTTCCGGGCGTGGATAATGCAGTTTCCAGCGGGCTGACGCTCGCAGACGTTACTGCCCGTTATATCAGGGACGGGATGACGGAATATCTGAAAACGGGCGAGCGTATTCATCCGATGGGCACGGCCGACGGCGTACTCCCGGGACCGGCCATCGGCGTCATCATTGCCGTATCTTTAGTGGTTTTTCTGCTTGGCCGCAGAAACGGCAGAAAAAAATGGAACGACGAATCAACATATTATATGCACATGTAGGCGGTATCAGGGGAATGGTACAGTTTTATTGTTCTCCGTAAACAAGCAAAGGAGAAAGAACATGGCAACAATACGTAAAATTCTTGAAATCAACGGCGCGCAGAAATCCTTTCTCTGCGATCCGGCAAACGACAGCCTGGCAGATGTTCTTCGACGGATCGGCCTGACGGGGACGAAAGTCGGCTGTGGCAAAGGCCAGTGCGGCGCCTGCAATGTGATCCTGAACGGCAGGCTCGTTCGGTCCTGCGTAAAAAAAATCAGTACCGTGGAAGATTTCAGCACGGTTCTTACCATTGAAGGCCTCGGCACTTCCGACAATCTGCATCCGCTGCAGCTGGCCTGGATCCTCTACGGCGGCGTACAGTGCGGCTTCTGTACACCCGGCTTTATCGTTTCTGCCAAAGCTCTGCTGGATCAGAATCCCGATCCGACCAGAGAGGAGGTACGCGACTGGTTTCTGAAGAACCGAAACGCCTGCCGATGCACCGGATACAAGCCGCTTGTGGATGCGGTCATGGCGGCTGCCAAAGTCCTGCGCGGGGAAATGTCAAAGGAAGAGCTGTTCTATAAAGCTCCGGCGGACGGACAGGTCTTCGGAACGGCTGCACCGAGGCCCACTGCCAAATCCAAGGTTATGGGACTGGCGGATTACGGTGCGGATGTTGCCGTGAAATCTCCGGATATGCTTTATCTGGCAATGGTCGTGCCGGATGTCGCACATGCAAATATTCTGAACATCGATTATTCCGAAGCAGAGCATGCTCCCGGCGTAGTAAAGGTCATTACAGCCAGCGACGTGCCCGGCAATAATTTCGTTACCGGATTCCGCGGCGCGGCATGGGCCGTCGGAACGGATATAGGAATGGATCATCCTGTCATCTGTGATAAAAAGATCTTCCGCAGAGGCGATCCGGTTGCTGTGATCGCCGCAATATCAGAGCATGCAGCCAGAGCTGCCGCAGAACTGGTTCGCGTCGATTATGAAGAACTGCCGGAGTATAACGACAGTCTCGAGTCCCTTGCCGAAGATTCCGTGCAGATTCATCCGGGCACGCCGAATGCTGTGCTCCGCAGACCGATGCTCAAAGGAGAGAATACACGGTCATACTTTGAAAAAGCCGCGTATACAACGGAATTCAGCGTCTCGATCGGCAAACAGGCGCATCTTCCTATCGAACCGGATTGCGGCAATGCTTTCGTGGATGAAGACGGAATTCTTACCGTGATGTATAAATCCCATTATGTATATGGCGCCAGAAGGGCGATCGGACCTGTCGTGAATATGCCTCCGGAAAAGATCCGGGTTATCATGAACCCCACCGGCGGCGCCTTCGGTTATTCTTTGGAGCAGTTCACGCCCGCTCTGCTGGCCGTCTGCACGCTTGCCTGCGGAGGCAGACCGGTTTCGCTGATCATGAACTACAAAGAGCATTCCCAGTATACCGGCAAACGCCCCGGAAGTTTCACGAATGCCCGGCTGGCCTGCGACGAAAACGGCAGGATCATAGCCGCTGAAGCGGATATGGTCGTGGATAACGGCGCCTTCACGGACAATCTGAGAAACATCGACAACAACCTCAGGTTCTTTATGAACTTCTATAATGTCCCTCACGCGAGACTCCTCGGTACGATCATGCTGACGAACTCTGCACCCAACTCCGCCTACCGCGCTCCGGGAACGATGGAGATCAACATCAACTACGAACAGCTTGTGGACATGATGGCTGCAAAGATCGGCATGGATCCTTTTGAGTTCCGTTATAAGAATATCTGGCGTGAGGACGACTGCGATCCGCTGTGGATCGATAAGCCGGATGTTTATGTTATTGAATCCATGATGGACGCAGCGCGTCCGATCTATGAGAAGCTGAAAAAAATGGCTGCGGAAAGAAGTACCGAAGAGGTTCGGCACGGCGTCGGCATCTCCATGGGCGGATACAATGTTTCTCACTATGTGGAGCATGCAGAATCCGCGATTGAGATCCTGGCGGACAATTACTTCAAAGTCTATAATACCTGGGAAGATCTTGGGCAGGGTGCCGATATCGGTACGCTGGCACAGGCACATGAGCTGCTGAAACCTCTGGGCGTTCCCGCCGATCATATCGTTCTGGAGATGAACGATACCCATCGCTGCCCGGATACCGGCCCGGCGGCAGGCAGCCGAAGCAATCTGTGCAGCCAGGACAGCCTTGCCGCTGCAGTGAATCAGCTGCTGGCGGCCATGATCAAGGTCGACGGAAGTTATCGGACATACGAAGAGATGATCGAAGAAGACATTCCGACCAAATTTGTCGGATCCTTTGATCTGCCTCCTTCCGAAACGGCTGATGATCTCCGCAATCAGGGCAAGGGTTCCCCGTATCAGAGTTACTGCTGCTTCGTTTCGGAAGTAGCGGTTGATATTCAGACCGGCAAGGTTACAGTGGAAGAGATGCATGTCGTAACGGACGTAGGCAGGATTACGAACCTTCTGGCACTGGAAGGCCAGGCGTATTCCGGCATGGAGCACGGCATCGGATTTGCGCTCAGCGAGGTATGCAGAGATCCGGCCGGCAGCATCAATCTGATCTCCAGCGGATTCCCGTATATCGACATGATTCCGGATGGCGATTCCTTCACCATGACCAACGTCGGCACGGTCCGGGAGCATTCCTCTCTGGGAGGCTCCGGCTGTTCCGAAGGATTCCAGTCCGGCGGCACCTCCTGTACGCTGAATGCAATCTACAACGCAGTCGGCATCCGCATCGGAGCGCTTCCGGCAACGCCGGACAAGATCAAAAAGGCGATCGAAGAAAAAGCCGCGGGAACGTATGAGCCGCAGAAAGCATTTGATTTTGGCTATAACTTCTATGATGAATTGGACAGACTGATGGCGAATCCGCCCGAAAAGTTCATCCATGTGGAAACGGCAAGCGGCCATTGATTTTCATCAGGCATATTACCGGGTGCTGTGAAGATAGTACCCGGTAACTGACAGAAGGAGTAACTGGTATGATCTATCTCGATAATGCTTCAACTACTTATCCAAAGCCAGAATGCGTCTACGATGCAGTGGATCACTATAACCGCTGTTCTGCCGTAAACGCAGGCAGAAGTACTTATCGTAAAGCGGTCGAAACAGCAGAAATGATCCAAAGTACAAGAAAGGAACTTCTGCGTCTGTGCAATGCCGAAAAAGATGCCGTTGCGGTCATTGCTCCTTCGGCTACCGTCGCGCTGAATCAGCTTATCCACGGACAGAAATGGGACAGCAACAAAAACGCCTATGTCTCTTTCTATGAGCATAATTCCGTGATGCGGCCTCTTCTGCGGGCCAAAGAGCTTCACGGCTTTCAGATCCGTGCGATCCCTCATCGCAGGGAAGACCTTTCTTTGGATCCGGAAGCAGCAAAGGAGATGTTTGAAAAGCACAGGCCGGATTTTGTCGTATTGTCCGCCGTCAGTAATGTTACCGGCTATATCCTGCCGGCCGCAGAGATCTTTGCGGCGGCAAAGGAATACGGAGCTTTTACGGTACTGGACGCCGCCCAGGCAATGGGCTTTCTGCCTATGGATTTCAGAAAACTGAACGCGGATGCCATCGTATTTGCCGGCCATAAGACCTTATATGCAACCTTTGGCGCGGCGGGTTTTATTCTGCGCAAAAGCGCACCTCTGGATGTCTTTCTCACCGGAGGCAACGGCATAAAATCCACGACGCTGAAAATGCCGGATACCGCCCCGGAAAAATACGAAGCCGGCAGTCCGGACACTCCTGCGATCGCAGGGCTGGCAGCAGCGCTTCAATGGATCAAAACCGCAGATGTCTATCATTATGAAAAAGAACTGATGGAATATCTGATCACCGGCCTGGAAGAGATCCCCGATGTTACGGTATACAAAGCTCCCGGCGGCATGGATCATCAGGGAGGTGTGGTATCGTTCAATTTAGCGGATCTGAGCTGCAGTGTGGTCGGGATCATACTGAACGAGGAGCATGACATTGCGGTACGAACAGGGCATCATTGCGCGCCTGCAGTTCACGCTTATCTGAAAGACATGAAAAACAACGGCACTGTCCGGGTAAGCATCAGCTGTTTTACCACTAGGGAAGACATTGATAAACTGCTTGCTGCAGTAAAGGGAATCGATCTGGAGAAGGCCCGCAGGATCCCGCCCATGCAGACCTGCTGACCGGTTGGAACGGACGGAAAAGTGATGTGTATGGATAAAGCCGATAAGTAAATTCGGATTATTAATATCTGAATTCAATATATAGTAAGTTAAAGGAGGACATACAGCGATGACAATGAACGAGAAAGTAGTCTTAAAGGTACGCAATCCCCGCAGCGAGCTTCTCATTGATGAGCCGCATGCGCTTCCTCCCAGACTGGATACTCTGGAAGGTAAACGCATCGCCGTTCTGCTGATCAAGCCCGATGCCGACATCTATCTGGAATTCCTGACACAGATGCTGCAGGAAAAGTATCCGACTTCCGAATTTGTCCGTATGGAAGGCAGGACGGGTATGTTTGTCACGATCCATGATCTCCCGGATTATGACGCTTATATTTACGGTGTCAAGAATACCGCAGGATACAATTCCGAAGCTGCCATCGACTGGGAAAGAAACGGAACGCCGGGCGTTACTCTGACTACTGCATTCTGTGATCCGCAGACTCCCCGGCATGCCATGTCGGCGTGCACTCCGATCCGCACCTATGTCCTGCCCTGCGATAAGTGGTTTGATGTAAATGAAGTCGAAGAATTCCGTAAACTCGCGGAAAACTCCATTGAAGGCATCGAGCACGCTTTGACAGATCCGCTTACCGAGGAAGAGGAAAACCCGAAGAAGCTAGAGTACGATCTCAGCGATCTGGAATTTGAAGGAGAAGATTACGACGAGGCGTATAAAAAATTCCAGGATTATTTTATTGAACATAAATATACCGACGGAATGTCTGTTGCTCCGCCTACGCCCAAAGCGGTAGAAGAGATGCTCACCGGTACCAGCCGCAGGCCCGATGAGGTTCTTGTCGGTGATATGGCACCTACGCACGGCATCGTCACCATCGAGAAGATCGCGATCAATGCCGTTATGGCCGGCGCCAGACCGGAATACCTTCCGATCATCATTACTGCAGTCGAAATGTGCTGCGACCCGGACTTTGATGTTTTCCATGCGGTCGCGACGGTTACATCTTCTCAGCTGATGATCGCTGTTGACGGTCCGATCGCGAAAGAGATCGGAATGAACTGCAAGACCGGCTATCTCGGACCCGGAAACCGGGCCAACAGTACGATCGGCCGGGCTGTCAGCCTGTGCTGCATTAACCTTGGCTGGCTGGATTTCGACATTGACGGCGGCATGACCGGTCAGCCTTCCAGATACTGTAATCTTACGTTCTGCGAGAATGAAGAAGAAAGTCCGTGGGAGCCGTGGCGTGTAACGCAGGGATACTCCCTTGAGGACAGTACGGTAACGATTGAAGAAGTAATGCATGTTGACGGCTACTGGTGGAAGGATATCACAAACATGCCTTCCGGCTCGGTATGGACCTATGGACTGCAGAACGACCTGGATCGAATCGCCGAAAGAGCGCAGGGAACGCTGGAGAATAAACTTCACCCCGAGATCAAGAACATCAACGATATAAACTATTACGATAAGTGGGGAAGGATCGGTGCGAATGACTGGATCGGTCATCGGTCTTATATTCTGGTCATTTATCCGGGCCAGGCTCGTCAGCTGGCTGAAGCCGGTTATACGAAGGAAGACGTGGCGAAATATATCGGGAATTATCGCAGATATCCCTGGGACAAACTCGATGAGCATCTGCAGGAGAGCATGCTGGAACTGGCGAAAAGCGGAAAGGTGCCCAATCTGACGGTTGAAGACTGTGTGCCCGGCGGCTCCGTCCCGGTATATAACTCCGACAAGCTTGGCATTTTTGTCTCCGGACCTCTGGGCGGCCAGACACTCGGCTTTTACTGCATGGCTTCCTATAAGAGCTTTGGTGAAAACGCTCCCAGCGTACCGTACTATACCAGGAAAATCACCGGTGCGACGCTGACAGAATCGGGAAGATAAGGCAGCAGACCGGAAACAGTCACTGCTCTTTCATCGGCAGAGGACCACAGGACACTGCAATTAACAGAAAGAAAGGCATTTATGATGAAATTATATTGTTTCAATGTTGGAGCTATCGATGAGCCGATGAGCGGAATCGTGATACCGATTTATGCCTATCTGATTGAGCATCCGAAAGGCCGCATCCTGGTGGATACCGGCGAGTCTTATGAACTGCGCGATGAAAATGCGGTCATGGAGGAGAAGGATACGATTCTCTGCAAACTGGAAGAGCTGGGCTATACTCCCGATGATATCGATTACGTTGTCATCAGTCATCTTCATCAGGATCATGCCGGCTATTTGAGCAGTTTTCCGAATGCGGTTTTTATCGTCCGCAGAGAAGAGATGATGTATGCCTGGTGGCCGGAGCCCTGTAAGCTGGGGTATGACTTCCGTGCATACGAGAAGACACACGACTTCAATTATATCCAGCTTGATCCGGAAGAGGAGTACGATGTCTTTCTGGACGGAACAGTCGTGCTGATCGATACGCGGGGCCATTCACGCGGACACCAGTCCGTTATCGTCGATCTTCCGAAGACCGGCAGGATCGTCCTTGCCATGGACGCCGTGCCGAATAAGGAAATACTGGATCGGGGGTTTTCAGGCCGTCCCAGTGCGGATGTCTGGCAGGAAACCCGATCGATCCGGAAAATAAAGCAGCTGGAAGAGCAGGGGTGCAGAATCCTTTTCGCCCATGATCCGGACAACACTCCGGAGAAAGAATATCCGCTGTATTTTGAGTAAGATTCTGAAAAATGACCCGGTTTATCAGCTCAGGAGAAGACAAAGTAAAAAACCGTTTTCAGGGAAATCTTTTACCGAAACAGGAACGATCCCGATTTTAAAGACTGAGAGGAGAACTATGAGTAAAAAGGAATTATTGTTGCTGGGAGTCGGAGATCTGATCGTGGACACGACCAGACCCGATGAAGTGTTTGAACTGGTAGCACCGTTATTCCGGTCCGCGGACGTTGTCGTCGGGCAGGGTGAACTTCCTTTTACTTCCAGAGGAACCAGCACTTTTCCGGACCTGAATTATTCTTCATTGCCGTGCGATCCCGAAAATATCAAGGCGCTTGCCAAAGCAGGCTTTGATGTTATCACGACCGCCTCGAATCATACCTGGGATGCAGGCGTGCACGGCGTGGAAGATACGATTGCCGGACTGCGTGAGAACGGTATTGCCTGCTGCGGCGCGGGAATGAACCTGGAAGAGGCCCGAAAGCCGGTTATTATTGAGCGGGAGGGAACAAAGTTCGGATTTCTGGCGTATAACTGTTCCGGTCCGAGAGGATCCTGGGCTACGAAAAAAAAGCCGGGCTGCGCCTATGTAGATGCCTGTGTTTCCTATGAGGAAGGAACTCCGACGATCGGAGGCATTCCCATCGTTCGCACCTTTGCCGAACCCCAAAGCTTAAAAGCGATGGAGGATGATATCCGGAACCTCAGACCACTCTGCGATGTACTCGTCGTTTCCTTCCATAAGGGCATTGGTTATATACCGGCCAGGATCGCGGATTTTGAGCAGCAGATTTCCTATGCGGCCATTGACGTCGGAGCCGATGTGATCTTTTCACATCATGCCCATATCCTGAAAGGAATTGAGACCTACAAAGGGAAGGTGATTTACCATGGACTGGGCAATTTCGTGACGGTCTGCGAAGTGGAACACCAGAACTACTTCCGTTACGGAAGCTTTATCAAAATGGGCAAAGGACATCCGAAAAGCCAGTCGGAGTCGGAGGAAGAGCAGAAAAAGCATACCCAGGAACTGCTGAGAAACCACGGAGGCCCCTTTGTGTTTGAACCGGGCGGAAAAGAATGCGTATTCCCGCCTGCGGAGATCAATATGTCCATGATTGCGAAATGTACGGTCGAAAACGGGAAGATAACAAAAACAGGATACCTGCCATGCCTGATCAACGAGCATGGTCAGCCCGAGATACTGAAGAACGATGAGAGGGGAAGAAAGGTCTTCGAATATGTGGATAATATTTCGCAAGCTGCATATCTGAATGTCCGGTTCGCCTGGAATGAAGATGAGGTCGATGTTTTCTGATTCAAAAAGAACGGGAAGAGGAATATAGACAGATTTACCGGAGCGGGGACGGATCTTCAATTGAAGATC
>JAEIGA010001868.1_pt1 | contig 33478 bp, 21 predicted proteins | sample 9270691 | NCBI WGS metagenome assembly JAEIGA01 (sample SAMN17057246, study PRJNA624740) | gut metagenome | biome: biome; isolation source: fecal sample | host: Bos grunniens | place: China: Xizang | collected 2019 | reverse complement strand
GATTCTAGCACACCCTATGGCGGCTAGATTTATATTTGGTAATATGTATGTTGATAATGTATTAATGGCTAATGGGAAAAAATGATAACACTAGTGAGGTGTACTTATGGATTTTAAAAAATTAAGAGAAGAATACCAAAGTAAATACAATATGTTTTATTTATGTGAATATGGTGGAGATTGGGATACTGGAAGTGTCATAATAGGATTAAATTAACATAAGAGGAGGTGTTTAAATGAAAAAAGAACACTATTTAGAATTTTCAGAATATGTTAATGAAAGATTTGAAGGTATGGTTGATGTGATAATTGAATCTTATATACATTTATTAGAAGGATCTTCTGAAGAGCAGAAATTAAAAAACGCAATGAATAGTTTTTTTAAATACCTTGAAAAGCATAATCCTAAGAAAGCTGCTAAAATCGCCAATGATTTTAAAAAGTTATATAAAGAGGCAAAAGCTAACACACCAGATTATGCTTCTTGGGCGAAAGAAAATCCAAATTTAGCTGCAGCTTTTTATGTTGGTGTGGGTATGAGTCCAGCAGCTACTGCTAATTATATACAATTCACGCAAATGCAACAAATGCAACAAATGAAGAAACAAAATAGAGAATTAATGAAGGAACAATTACGAGGTATTAAAAAAAGAAATAAGGCTTAAGCCTTATTTCTTTTTAATTGTATTATATAACTGTGTTCAACATTTACAGGATCATACTTAAATAGTTTATAGAACATAGATAATATTTTACCTGTTATAAATACTAATATTAATGTTAATATAGATAGTTGATCCCATGCAGTTATTATAGCAACTACAAAATAACATATCTCTATTATAGTTCTTATGAATGAAACTGATTTACCTGTAGATTTAACTAATACTGTTGTTAATAGATTAGTTGCACCTTCTCCTAATTCACCAACAGCTGTTATAGCCCAACCTAACATTGTACATATACCAAATGCTATCATTACTGGATGCACTGGTAATATAACTTTAAACACATCTATTAATATACTAACATATGAGCATGCCAATATAGATGATAATCCTACCCCTTCACCTTTATAACATGCATATACTATCATTAACCCCTCGATTATTAAACTAACCATACTGAATGGTATACCTGTTAATTTAGATAAACCTAGATAAGCTGCTGTGATTCCAAAGCAACCTAATCCTGAATTTATTAAAGAAGCTATACCAAAAGCTGATATAGCTCCACCTATTATTGTAAGCATAACTCTTTTAAACATTTCCATATTGTCTCAATCCCCTTATTGTCATTTTTTATTTTAGTCACATTTACTGTGACCGCATTCTTTACAAACTTGACATCCACCTGACATTTCTAATGATTTCTTACCACATTCAGGACACACTTTCATCCCTATAACTTCTTCATTATTATTTTCTTCTTCAGCTTCTATATTTTTCATAGCATTAAATAACACTTGGAATTCTTTATTTAAATCTATTAATGCTTTACCTACTGCACTTGCACATGAAGAACCTGGTGATAAGTTTATACCTTTAGCTCTTGCACTTGCAAATGAAGGGCAATTTATAGTTGATGCTAATTGATCTGATATATCTTTAACATCTACTCCAGCTCTTAAAGCTATAGATATCATTCTTGATAAAGCGTTTAGGTTAGAGTTACATCCTCCACCGCCACCTTTGTTTACAAATACTTCTGTCATTTTTCCTGTTTCTTTATCGAAATAAACTTGTAGATGTAACGATCCACATCCACCAGCTAATTTTTTCTTTAATCCTATTACATCGTCACTTGTAGGAACTACTACTCCTCTAGCAACTTCGTTCGATTTAACTTCTTCCTTAGGTTCTTCTTTAGGTTTACCTGTTGATAATATTGCAGCTCTTTCACAACCATCTCTAAATATTGTCATACCTTTTAAACCATTTTTCCATGCATGCATATATAATGCTTCAACTTCTTCTACTGTAGCACTATTAGGTAAATTTACTGTAGAAGATATACTTGCATCTATATGTCTTTGCCATATACCTTGCATTTCAACACGTTTAAATGGATCTATGTTTTGAGCTGTTACAAAGAAGCTTGGTAATTCTTCTTCTTCTTTTAAACCATGTTGTTTCATATATTCATCTGCTATTTTTGTAAATATTTTATGATATTGGTCTACCCCATTATATTCAGTTTTTCTTGTATATGATAAACTAAATATCGGTTCTATACCACCACTTATACCTAACATTGTAGATAATGTTCCTGTTGGTGCTATTGTTAATATTTGACTATTTCTTAAACCATATTGTTTAATTAATCCTATAGTTTCTTCATCAGCATTTTGCCATAAGAAATCAGATTGTAACACTGCTTCACAATTATATTTAGGATATGGTCCATATTCTTTAGCTAACAAAGCATTAGCTTTTAAACATTCATTAGCCATCATAAATCCTAATTCATTGCAGAACATTTGTGCTCTATCTGTATCATATTGTAATTCTAATTTGATTAGCATATCTGCCAATCCCATTATTCCTATTCCTATTTGTCTCCAATCTCTAACTGTTTCTCTTTGTATAGCTAAAGGATGTAATGGTAAACCTTGATCTAATACATCATTCATTCCTTTAACTATTTTATGAATGTCTTTTTTAAATTCTTTATGTTTAAATAGTTTCTTTTCTTCATTTACATATGCAGCTAGGTTTATTGAACCTAATAAACAACTTCCACCTGCAGGAAGCGGTTCTTCGGCACAAGGATTAACACCTGCGTAATGGAATTCTGGATCTTCACTCATTAGATTATAATTCTCTATTCTATCCCAGAATAATATACCTGGTTCTGCCATAGACCAGTTGTTTTTACTTAATATTCTGAATATTTCTTTAGCTTTAACTGTTTTTACCATTTCATCTCCATGTTCTGTTTTGAAATATAAATCCCAATCACCATCAGCTTCAACTGCTTTCATAAATGCATCTGAAACTCTAACTGATATATTTGCTTTTGTAACTCTATTTAAATCATTCTTAATCCCTATAAATTCTTCAAGGTCTGGATGAGAGCAATTTATACTTATCATTAAAGCTCCTCTGCGACCGTTTTGTCCTATTGTACCTGTAACTTGACTGAATGTATCCATGAATGATACGGCACCTGTTGTTGTATTAGATGCGTTATTTACTTTCATTCCTCTAGCTCTCATTCTACTTATATCTATTCCACATCCACCTGAATAACTATAAGTTCTAGCTAAATCCGAACATGTTTTATATATAGATTCTATTGAATCTTCTACTGGTGGTAATACATAACAGTTTGAATATGTTATTTTCTTACCTAATTTATCTAATCCCCTGTTTGCTAATATACGACCAGCAAATAAGAATTTTTTGTCTTTGATTAATTGAGCTATATCTTTATCCCCGTTTGATACTCTCACTAACCATTCATCAAATGTTTCATTTTCAAATTTGTATTTTTTATTCCATATGTCCATACCTAATTGATTTTCTTTTCCTAACCATTCTTCTATTCTCATAAATTATACCTCCCGTAATAATATATTTTATTTTTATACGTATCTAATTGTTACTCTAGATCTCAAATCTTATATATCTTTGGTAATTTATGAAAATAAAAGGTATAGGAAAAATCCTATACCTTTAAGTTTAATTTTGATAAATTCCTGGGAATACTTTTACTAACGTATCAGCACAATCGTATTCACATCCATTTGTTTCACAACCGTTTTCAGTTACAATTATTGTATCATTTTTAAGATCTAATATATATTTTCCATCCTTTTTATAAGATGAAAATGGTATATTCATTAACATTAACATGGCATAAACTTTCATGTATTCGCTATCTATCATATCCATTACCTCCTATAAATTATCATAAAATTCATCATTAATTAAATTTTCTTTCAATTCATTCTCGTCAAATTGTTTTTTTATTTCTACAAACTTATTACATTCTTCACATTGATATTTATATATCAATTCTTTTTCATTCCATTTATAAGATATTAATTTTAAGTTTTCTTTACATTTATTACACATACAAACCAGCTCCTTAAATTAATATTTTTTTTTCTAATTATTTGTTACATCTTGTTTAATTTTTAATTCAGTTTTCTTTTTCCTGATACGAGGTATTTTAAATCTCGGCATCCATGTTTTATAATCTGAGATGAATACAAATATAAACATGGCTACAAAGAACAACGATATGAATCTGGTAAAATAATTATGAAAGCACATATTATCAACCTCCTCAACTTAAAAATCCTTTAGCAGTTCTTTTTTTGTACTCACATTTTATTTGTTGTATTACTTCTGTAAATATATTTACCAATAATAATGAACAACCCATATTAAATCCAATATAGTTAATTACTGATAGGATCATAATATTTAATAGGATTCTATCAAGCTCCATCTGCTTTAGAATTTTCTTTGTATCACTCAATTTAGCATTAGAGAAAGCCATACAGTTGGTACTCATCATCTTAAATTCTTTATCAATATCAGCGTCAAATAAATCTAATATTAAACTTATTATAGGTATTGATAAACTCTTTGGTATATTTAAGTGAGATAATAGTTCAGCCATTGATAATGTTTGAACCGCATTTGTTAATATTTTCTTACGTAATATATTTTTACCATTAATACAAATAACTTCTTTATTAACTGTAACTTTGCTCAACATATAAGCTATTGGAATTGTTATTGTTCCATATATGTCTATATCAGTTATTATATCGAAGCCTAATAAAAGAGAGACGAAATCAACATCGTCTCTCTTTCTTTTTATAACTTTGTTTATTTGATTTATAGTTGCAGACATAATTATTATCTTTCCATCTCTATATATTAATCCAGGAATTAGAATAGATAATACTGCCTTATATCGTTCACTTAATCGTATATCATATTTTGCTAGGAAATTTTCTATAACTTTTATTGTGATATTACTATTAATTGCTGGTCTTAACATACTCAATCATCCCCCTTATTATTTAATAGAAATCGTGATATGACCTAACGTAATAATGTTCTATATAATGTGCAGGTATTTCTGTTGGTTCTGGAACTTCTTTAACTTCTGAATATGTGTCAAACGTTCCATACCTTGAAAAGTTTTCTACTATTTCTTCAACTGTTTCAGTTATATCATATTTACAATCAAAATTATTTATTATAATTTTAATATAAAATTCATTCTTTTCACATCCTTTTGCTATCCCATGTTCAAATCCATGATAATCTATTGAATATAAATCTCCTGAGAACGCAACAACATTACTTAATATTTTTAACATTGTTATTTTATCATACTTCTCATTTCCATAAGTTTTAATTTTTATTATAAAATTTTTCATAATCCAATCCTCCTAATTATAATTATTTAATACATAATTAACTATTTCATCATGCTCCCAACATCCTATCATATATTCTAATTCACATCTGTATAATGCTGATTCAACGACTACATAATCTTCATCACAATGCACATAAACATTAAAATATTGATATAATGTTTCTGTTATTTCCATATCATTTTGCATTTCATCTATTGGTCTTTCAAGATCAGTTTTAACTAATTCATAACATTTTTTATTCATAATATTACCTCCTATAATTATATTAATTAGTCTATAAAAAATAACATGAGGAGATTATCTCTCCTCATATTATTATAAATATTTTTCTAAATTTTTAACTGTATCTTCATGTCCTTTAACAGCTTCATCTACTGTATTATAATGATTTACATAAACGTCAAACCAATTAGTTACTTTTTGATTATGGCTTTCAAATACCATAGTTTCTAATCCTGCATCTAATGTATATGTTGTACTAACCATATATTCTTGACCTTCTATAACTACAAAATTTATTAATTGTTTCATACCCATTACCTCCCAGTTATATTTTTATTTGGATCATATAAATTATTTTATAACATCTCTTAACCAGCTAGGGCAAGTTGATTCAACTTTTACTTTCCTATGCTTTTTGTATAAAACTTCTTTAGCTTCTGAATCATCTGCTCCTGGTCTTTTTGTCATTTTAACTTCTTCTTCATAATCGTCTATTATTAAACTACATTGTAAATCAGGTTTAGCTATAAAATTGAATTTCTTACCTGTACCTGCATAGTTTAATATTGTTTCAGATGCAACTTCATATATTGCTGATACATCTTTGAATTGATAATCGTTTGTTAATATTCTTTCGGCTTCTTGTTTATCTACGCCGAAATCTAATAATATTTTCATTACCATTTTTCTGAAATCTAATGGAACATTTATTTCTTCTTCAACTAATTCACCATTTTTTGTCTTAGCTATTTTAGTTGTATTATTTTCAACATCATTTAAATATGCTGCTGTTAATTCATTGAAAAGTTCACGGCTAAAACTTCTTTTACCACCATTGTTTAACTCTGCTCTTACTTCATTTACTAATTCCATGTATGTTTTCATATATATTACCTCCATTAATTTTAATATTTTTATTTTATTTCATTTATATAATATAGTATTGAAATTTCACCTTTTTACACCTATAATTATTTGTTAGAATTAGTATAGAAAACAATACTCTAAGGACAATTAAAACTCTAAAGAAAGGAGAACAATATATGGCAAAAGATTCGAAAAAGAAAATAACAGACAGAATTAAAAAAAGTACACCTAACAACCAATGGTTTATTAATGTTGGTAAAAGTTTAGGTTTTACGACAATGGATGTTATACAAGAATTATTACCTAATACTTTTGAATTTATTGACTGGAATAATGATTCTGCTGCTGATGCAATGGATATGTTAACTCAAATTAGAGATAATAGATCTGTAAGACCTATATTCAATAAACAGTTTGACAATATACCACAAATCAAAGCAGCTGGAAATATAGCTCAAAATGCCTGGGATGATTTTAAATCAGGTAAATGGTATAATAAAGACAGAGGTATGGGTGGATTTGGTGATGACGGTGATTTCAATTTCGACTTCGATGATGATGGTGGATTGGAATTCATAGAAGATGATGAGCCTAGTGGTAGTAGCGGTGACGATTCATCAGGTGGCGGTAGACCTCCTGTAACTGTAATAAACACAATGCCATTAGCTAAAGCAATGGCTTCTAGTACAGAAGTAACTGTAGCTACGATGACTGGTATAGCAGAACAACAAATGGCTGTTGAATCTGAAAAAATATTATTTGATCAAAGAGCTCATAATAGTTTACTAAACGCTTTAAGTTCTATGAACCAAAACTTAGCATTATTAGTAAGCTTTAATTCAGAGTCGACTGCTAAATTCCAAGCAGCTGCAATGAAATTTTATGAAGAATCTTTAGAAATGATGAAACCTAAAGAAGATGATGTTGGTGAAAAGGTTAAATCTAAAGTTAAAGAGATGATAAACCCTTTCACAGCTGGCGGGACATTAAAATTTGATGATTATCTTAAAAATGTTAAACGTAATCTAGTTAATATTAAAGATGAAAATGCTGAAGTTAGTACCATCCTTGACTTTTTAACAGATACTGATAATCTTAAAACTATAGCAGAAAATCCTTTAGGTATGGTTTTACCTATGTTAGCTTCAAGGGTGGTACCTAAGAAACTTAAAGATTCTTTAGGAAAATTAGATAAAAATTTAAATGCTATTCTACCTGCTTTAATAGCTAGAATTAATAGTTTTAGTGATAGTGATTCACCGTTTTTAGAGGGACTTAATAAAGTATTCGGTTATAAAGAAAAAGCTGATTACAATATTAGTCTAGGTGATTATGAAAAAGGTCAAATACCTTGGGATGGTGAAAGTAAAAAAGCTTTAGTTGAAGTTATCCCAACATATTTGAGAAGAATTGAAAGTGCATTAACTGGTACAGAGGAAAGAATATTTGACTACAGTACAGGTAAATTTACAGGTATAAAACAAATAAAAGATGACTATGAAAGAAGAATAAACCAAGTACAAACATCAGGTTATACAACAGCTAAGTCTAGAATGGATGATATAGTTCGTAATATGGATCTTTCTAAAGAAGCACAAGATCAATACAAAAAAGACCGTGATGAATTTTTCTTAAAACTAAATGAACTAGGATTTGCACCAAGTCATATAACACGTAAAGATAAAGATGGATTTGATGTAGATGAATTTGTAAAATATGGCTTATTTGATGGTGAATATGACAGAATAGAATTCATGAAAAAAGTACTTAAAGGTATGCCTATAGCTGACTTAATAGAAATGGGTACTATGGGTATTGCTGATAGTATTGAGAGATCTAGAAAACAAGTTGAAGAGATAAGAGATAACCCTAATTTATTCGGTTATTCTGTTTTACATAATAATAGTATAGAACTAGATAGTGACGGTAAAGTTAAATATGCTGGTAAGCAACCTGGTATGACAGATAGATTTGGATTAACTCAATTAGACTACTTGAGAGATATAAGGACTGCTCTTATAACAGGAATTAAAGTATTTCCTGATACAAGACAGAAATATAGAAACCCTAATCTAGAATTACAACGTAGAGCTAAAGCTGAAGAGGAAGCTTATGAAGAAAAAGTTCGTGAAGAAGAAGAAAAGAAAAGACGGGAAGAAGAATATTCTCGTCGAAGAGGTAGTAAATCATTATTTGACGCTGTTATGAATAATGAAGAACAATGGAAACGAGCTTATGATAAAGCAAACGATATTAATTTAAATGAAGAATCTGCTGAAAGACAAGGATTTATAGATAAATTAAATAACAAAGTTGAAGGTGAATTATTTGAAATAATGTACGGAAATCCTAAATATGGAGAACGTACTATTAATGCTTTGAATAAAACTTATACAACAGGTAAATCAGTATCAGAAAAACTTAATAGTTTCCTTAAAGATGATGTTACTGGATTCTTTACAGATAGTTTCAAAGGATTCTTTGGAGATGTTATCAATTCATTTAAATCTTTCTTTACTGGTCAAGGATATACAGCATCAGATGGAACTCATGTAGAAGGAAAAAATGAAAATTTATTTAATAAAATGAAAGACTTCTTTAGTGGAAACTTTAATAAACTATTTAAAGGAGAAGATGGTAAAGATAGTATATTCAAAAAATTCACTACTGACTTTATGGCTGGATATGAAAAATTCAAAATAAGTTTATTTGGAGAAAAAGCAGTTAATGAAAATCAAGCTAAAGAAACTTTCCAAGACCTTATGGGTAAAGTTAAACAAAGATTACCTAAAGCTATAGGTTATGGTCTTGGTGGGGCAATGGTAAAAACTGCATTTGCTTCTCAACTAGGTGTGCTAGGTAGTTTCTTAATGCCTGGTGGTCCATTAGCTGCAGTGTTAGCTGGTACTACTTTTGGATTCTTAAAACAGTCTGAAACTTTTAATAGATTTATGTTTGGTGAAAAAGATGAAAATGGAGAAAGAGTTGGAGGATTTATATCAAAAGCTTGGCAAGATAAATATAAAGAAAATAAATCATCTATACTTAAAGGTGCTGGAATTGGTTTATTAGGATCTTTATTCTTACCTGGTGGACCTGTACTTGGAGCTATAACAGGTATAGGAGCTAGTATGTATGCTAGAAATGAATCTTTCCAAGAATTTTTATATGGTAAAGACTATAAAACACAAGATAAAAAATCTTTAATAAATGGTGTTTTTGGAAAAGCAATTAAAAGATTATTAGGTTCTGGTGAAACTGATGGTGACCCTCAATTAGCTAAATTCTTAGGAGCTGGTGGTCTTGCTGTAGGTATTGCTCAAGGTGTTGGTTTATTACCATCATTCTTATTACCTGGTGGACCTATAATGGGTGCAATGTTAGGATTAGCTGGTGGTATAGCTGCTTCTTCAGAAAAATTCCAACAATTCTTACTTGGAGAAAAAGATGTTGATGGTCAACGTTATGGAGGATTATTAACGAAAGTTACTAACTGGTTAGATGTTTCATTCATGCAACCATTGAAAATAAAAGCTACTGAAATGACTGATAAAGTTTATGGATTTATGAGAAAGAAATTATTTGACCCTATAGCTAGATCTTTCGAACCTGTTTTATATGCATTTAAAAATGTTGCCATAGATATTAAAAATGCTGTAGTGGATGCATTTACACATGTTACATCTCCTATAGTTGAAGCTTTTAAAGAGAATATAATTAAGCCTGTAAGTACTATATTAAAGAAAACTATTTTAAATCCTATAAAATGGATGATTAAAAAAACTTTTGGGCTAGTAACAAAAGGTATTTTAGGCGTATTAACTGCTCCTCTACAACTTATAAGTGGTATTGGTCATTTAGCTGATAGATATAATGCTGGTGCTGAAGTAAGACATGAGAAGAGAAACAGAAGAAAAGAATACGATAGAACTCATAGTAAAGAAGATGGAACATGGAATTATTATGATCGTAAAGCCGCTGGTAAAATGACTAAAGAAGAGAAAAAAGAATTAATCAATGAAAAACTTAAATATAGAGATGGAAAAACTTGGAGACAGAGAAAGAAAGAACAAAAAGGTGAATATAAAGATGAAATGCAACAACGTAAAGAACGTCTTCAAGCAATGAAAGATCAATATGAAGAAGATAAAAAAATAGCTAAAGAAAGTGGTTTTAAATTCAGTGGTAAAAAACAAAAAGAAAGAAGAGAACAAGAACTAAAAGAAAAAAATGCATGGTATCAACAACAGCAATTAATGCAAGCTCAAGATACTGATGAAAAAGTTAGTAAAATAGTTGACAATGTTATACAGTTCCCTGAACAAAATAAACAAGTTGTAAGTAAATTAGATGAGGTTAAAAATACACTAAAAGAAGGTTTTGATAAACTAACAGGTAGATTTAGTGACCTTGGGAATTATGGTGAAGTTACAGATGAACATTTAGCACCAATATACGATTTCTTAGATGAAAAACAAAAACGTAGACCAGAAGATAGTGGTATTGGTGATCTTGGAAATTATGGCGAAGTTACAGATGATGACTTAAATAAAATACATAACTATATAGATGGTGAAACTGATGAAAAACCTGCTACACTTAAAAGTGCGTTCGACGACTTTAAAGGTGAAATTGTAGACTTACTTAAAGTTATTCAAGAAAATAAAAGAAATAAAAATAACGATGATGATCCAGACCCAGATCCAAATAAACCTAGAAAATGGATTACTGAAAGAAAGCGTGATGATGATTCTAAAGTAATAGATATTAATAAATATCTTCAAGACAATGATCAATCACATGAAGATGGATTAGATAAAGTCCCAACTGATGGTTATATTGCTGAACTTCATAAAGATGAAATGGTTGTACCTGAAAAACCTGCTGGTAAACTTAGAGGATTAATGGATAAAGCTGGTAAAGGTTTTAAAGGATTGAATGATGTATTAAGTGATGTGTCTGAAGATGATAGTCGTGCAGAAGAAGAAAATGGACCAGTTGAGAATGCATTACTACAAGGAACTATTAAAGGACTTAGAGGAATTGCAAAAGGATTTAGAGGTATGGCTGGTTTCATGGGTAAAATGGTCGGTGGTATGTCTGAAGAAGAAAGACAAGATAGAGAAGACAATGCAATGCAATTAACTGATATGGAAGCTGACCGCTTAAAAGAAATGGAAGATAAAGCTAGATATGAACATGCTTCTAGAAAAGATGCTGACTTTATACGTTCTCAAATAGCTGCTAAAGATAAAGAAAAAGAAGAAAAAAAATGGAAAGAAAATTTATTAAATGCAGTTAAAGGTGTCGGTCATGCAGCTACTGCTGCTGGATTAAATATATTTGATTTACTAGGCAAAGGTCTTAGTTCTATCATGGATGGATTTGGAAATCTTGGAAGCGTGTTAAGTAGTTTAGCTTTACCAGCTGCAGTAGCAGCACTTTCAAAATTAGGTGACGATTATCAAGAGTCTGAAGAATACATTCAAGGACATACTGATGCAGACGGTTCATTAGTTACTGATAACTATGATCTTGTTAAATATAGAACATGGGCATCTGCTAGAAAACAATTAATATTCAAACCAGCGAAAGCTATAAAGAAAAAAATAATAGATCCTCTTGTTGATCTTGGTAGTGGTATAAAAAAAGGAGCAAATAAAGTTTACAATAGTAAATTAAGTAAAAAATTTGTTCAACCTATAGTTAATAAAACAGGCACTAAACTTAGAAATATAAAAGAGTTTGTTTTTGGTAAAGGTACTGAAAAAGTAGCTAAAACTGCAAGTAAAAGTAATGTAATTGACTTTGCTGCTGCTAAAGCTGCTAAAGAAGGTACTGGAACTGTTACTAAAAATACAAGTAATGTAATTGACTTTGCTGCTGCTAAAGCTGCTAAAGAAGGTACTGGATCTGTTACTAAAGTTGCAGATACTAAAATAGTAAAACAAGCCGCTGAAACTGGATCTAACAAAAAGCTTACTAAAATGATGAACAAAGTTGCTGATGACGGTGGATTAGTAGGTAAAGTAGTAAACTTTGGTAAACAAGCGTTACAAAAAATAGGTGAATATGCTGTTGAAAAATTCCCTAAAATTAGTGGATTGGCTAAAAAATTAGTTGGGTGTGCAGATAATATATTCGCTAAATTATTAAAATTCAGTGATGACATATTGAAATTCTTTGGTAAAAAAATACCAAAAGTACTTGCAAAAATAGGTGCAGGTGCAGCTACTGGATTTACATTAGATGCTGTATTTGCTGTAGGTGATTTAGTATCAGGAGCTACTGCAGGAAATGCTGGTAATTTATTCGGTGTTTCACCTGAAAATGTTGATGGTAGAATGAGAATTATAAGTTCAGTTATACAAACAGTGTTTAATTTTAACTTTATGGCTATAATCTCATTAATCAACGAAATAACTAACATGATGTTCAACTTTAATTTCTTACGTAATATAGCTATATGGTTATACAATCTTACAGGTGGTAAACAAGATTTCAGTTCAAGAATAACACCTGCAGAAATAGATTCTTGCAAATCAATCGAAGAAGCATTACAAATAATGGGTATAACAGACCCTAATGATATAGCAATGCTTAAAGATGGTAACGATTGGAAAGATTTTAGTAAAGTTGAAAATAAAGATTTAGGTGGAGTTGTAACTGCAGCAGAACAAATTGAACTTGCTAGATTACAATATAATCTAGAAAACGGTACTACACTTAATAGTCAAGCATTCATAGATAAAACTTCTGAAACACTTGGTACTAAATTTATGAAGTTATTCAAAACTGAAAAAGCTGAGACTAAATATAATAAACTTACGAAGAAATCTACTGATAAAAAAGCTAAAGCCGATGAATATAGAGAAAAAGCTAAAAACTCTAAAAACATATTCAGCAAAGGTTGGAATAACACAATGGCTTGGTTAAATGATAAATCAGCTGCTAGAGCCGAGAAAAAAGCTGAAAAAACTAAAACGAAAGCTGCTAAGAAAAAAGCTAAAGCTGAAGAGAAACTTTCATATCATGAAGAAAAAGCAGCAAATGCAACAGGAATTAGTAAATGGTATCACAACTGGAGAGCCAATGCAAATAAAAAGAAAATAGATAAATATACAATGACTGACGGAAAAGTTGAACCTGAAAATGCTGAACCTGAAAATGTAGGTCTTAATGGAGAGGATTTAGGAGAAAAAACTTTCAAAGAAGTTTATGGATTTGAAAAGAAAGTAATGACTCCTGAAGAATTTAGAGCAAACTATCCTGATACTGAACCAGGTCAAACTTATACTGATGGTCTCGGTAATACATATGACTCTGAAGGTAATTACTTAGGCGATGCTGGTATGGGTGATGGAGAACCTGAGAATCAAGTTGTGATAGCTCGTGAGTTTAGAAATAGTAGTGATGAAAAGAAAAAGAAAAAATCATCTATATTATCAAAAACTATGCAGGCATTCTTAAGAACTACACCTGGTGGAGCTGCATTATCAACATTATTTGGTAGAAATAAAAAAGCTAAAGATTATAGAATGGTTCCTATAATGGATGAAAATGGTAACATAGTTTCTTATCAATCTAAATCAATAAAAGATACTACTGAAATAGAAGGATTTGACAAAACTAATGTTAAAGTTGATAAGATGGGTAAAAACGTTGAAGTTGTACCACAAACAGATGAAAAAGGAAATGTTTTATCATATACAACTGTAGAGAAAGGTAAATCTAAAGGTTTCCTTGGAAAATTAGCTTCTGGAATCGGTTCTATATTCGGATTAGGTTCTTCTTCATCTAGTAATTCTAGTAGTGTGGATAACTCAGTTTCAACTACAACTAATACAGGTGATACATATAATACTACAAATGAAATAGACACAACTCCATTCGGTCCATTAACAGAGGCTATAAATTCATTAGTTAACTATGATCCTACTGATAATGTCGATGAAGAAGGTAATGTTAAAACTGGTGGAATGCTTAACATTATATTAGATCCATTTGGATATTTAAGTAAAAAATTAACAGCATATGGTGTTAACAAATATGAAGAAAAAACAGGTAAGGACATAAGTGATGAGGATTTAAATAATACTTTAACTATACTTAACATAATAAGAAATCCTTTTGGATATTTATATAGTCAAGTAAAAAATAAAGTAAACTTTGATGATGAAAATGATCATCCTGATGATCCTAATTTATTACAAAAAATATTTGGAAAATGTAAACGTTGTGGTCAACCTTATGATAAATGTATCTGTACTGGTAATGGTACTCATACTGATTACGTATGTCAACGTTGTGGTAGACCTGCTGATCAATGTACATGTGATACTAAAGATACTTCCGCTTCAAATTATTTATGTAACCGTTGTGGTAAAACTATAGATAAATGTACATGTAAAAACGATCTTAAATCTTGGGGTAAAGAAAAATGGAACCAAGGTGTAGAATGGGGTAAAGAAAAAGTTAACCAAGTAAAAGACTGGGGACAAGAAAAAGTTAACCAAGTAAAAGACTGGGGACAAGAAAAAGTTAACCAAGTAAAAGACTGGGGTAAAAAGCAATATAATAAATCAGATGACGTTGCCGATATAATGATGGGTGACAATAAAGCTAAAGCCAATGTATTAACTACTGGTATATCAACTTCTGCTGATATGATTACTGCTATATGGAACAAGTTTGCTCCAGAAGAAGCAAAATTTGCTGAAGGTGAAGTAGCTGATTTTATTGCAACTATGATAAATAAAATGATAGTTAAACCATTCCAAGAACTTACTGATCCATTAACTGAAAAATTTAATGAAGCAAAAGAAGCTGTTACTGGATGGATTAACGAGAAAAAAACTAATATATCTAATTGGTTTACTGAAAAAATAAAAGAACCATGGGATGAGAGTAAAGAAAGAGCTGAGAAAACTCAACAAGCTATCTTTGATGATATTAAACGAATGAAAGATGATTTTGTTAACACATATAATACAAAAATAAAAGAACCATGGAATAAGAGTAAAGAAAGAGCTAAGAAAACTCAACAAGCTATCTTTGATGATATGAAGCGAATGAAAGATGATTTCATTAATACGTATAATACAAAAATAAAAGAACCATGGAATAAGAGCAGAGAAAGAGCTAAGAAAACTCAACAAGCTATCTTTGATGATATGAAGCGAATGAAAGATGATTTTGTTAACATATACAATGAAAAAATAAAAGAACCATGGGATAAGAGTAGAGAAACTAAGAAAAAAATTAGAGATTCTGTTTTTGGATGGGTAAAAGGAATTAAAAATGGAATAGTCGATGCATTTAATACAAAAATAAAAGAACCTGTATCTGAAGCTTTAACACCAGTAACAACCGCTATAAGTGGAGCATGGAATAGTCTTAAATCGTCATTCGAACCTATAGCAGGAATATTCAATGCTATTAAAGAAAAACGTTGGGGTGATATAGCTAAGATAGTTAAAGATACAGGTAGTGAAGGACGTGAAGAGTCTAATGCTGATGATGATAACCTTAGATCTGGACCTAGACCATCAGAATATCAAGCAGTTAGAAAATTCAAACCTGTTCAACATAATATAAGTTCTAGTGAACTATTAAAACCAATGAATACTACAAATAATAACACAACTACTACAAATAAAACTAATAATAAATTTGTATTCTATAACCAATCAGATGCTCGTTGGGGAGATGCTAAAATAGGTAATAGACATATGAAAGATGCTGGTTGTGGTCCTACATCATTAGCTATGGCTATATCACAATTAACTGGGGAACAAATAACACCAGATACTATAGCTAAATTAGGTCAAGAACACTTACCAGGATATGCACAATATTCATTATTCCCTTCAATAGCTGATAAATTAGATATGAACTATACTGAGGGTAAAGATTCTAATTTCATAATGCGTAATTTAAAACAAGGAATACCTGTATTATTATCAGGTAGAACTAATTCTTCAGGATCTCCTTATACTTCAGAAGGTCACGTTGTAACGGCTAGTCATATGAAAGGAAATATGGTATTTATACAAGACCCTAGAGGAGAGCAATATAGTAGATACTATCCATTAAATAGTTTAATGACTGGATTAACTAAAGGTATGATACTTACTCCAAGTAGACAAACAGATGTTTCTGGATTAAGTAGTAGTGGAATACCAACAGGATTAGAGTTAGATCCTACTTTTAGTAAACAAGGATTGGGTATATATGGAGATGTAGGAGAATATCAAGGACTAAATGATCTTGATAGAAACTTAGGTAGAACTGGTGCTGGTCAAATAACAATGGCTGATAGAGTGTTATCTTATGCTAGAGCATTCTTAAATAATACTAGTAAATTCAGTTATTCTCAACCAAGACGTTTACAAATTGATACTAACAAAAGTAGCTCAAAAGGATGTGGTGCAGACTGTTCTTCATTCGTAAGTCATGTATTATCTAGAGCAGGAGACGTTAATATTTACGGTACTACTTCTCAAACATTCTGGGATAGTGTTGGTACAAAAGTATCTGAACCACAAATAGGTGACGTTGTTTGTCAAGTAGGACACGTTGGTTTATATAGTGGAAATGGAAACTATATACATATGTCTGGTAGAAAACATGGTATAAGAGAATCAAAAGCTATTCAAAACGGAAATAATAAACATAGAGGATACAAACGTGTATTAAAAAATCCAGCGTCTATGGTCGATCCAACAGTACCTAATTCAAATACATTTTTAGGAACAGTTGTCGGAACGTCTAGTGGTAATCCAGTTGGAGGAGGAACAACTGGTCCTCAAGCATCATTAGATAAAGCACTGCTTATAGGTGACTCATTAACAGTAGGTATGGAAAAAACACTTGAAGGAAAATATCCTAATGCAAATGCAATGGGTAAAGGTGGAAAATGGGCTAAACAATGGTTATCAGACTTAGGTAGCTTACCTGCTGCAGATAAAGTTAGTACTGTAATCCAATGGTTAGGTATAAATGGTGTACATGATAATAAAAACAACATGAAAGATTCACAAACATTATTAACTAAACTTAAAGAAAAATATCCAAATATTCCTATATTCAATATGAGAATATTCCCTACAACTGAAAAATATAGTTATGGTGATTATACTGGAGAATGGTGGAGAAAATTATCACAAGAATTCAATGAAGGTATGTCTAGTTGGGCAAGTTCAAATGGTGTTACTCAATTGGATGCTACTAACGGATTTATACAAAGTGATGGTTATCTTGATCCTTCTAAAGCATCTGATGGTATACATTTCACAACTGATGGTTATAAAGGAGTATTAGCTAATATAGAAACTGCTATAGGAAATTACAATTCTAGCAATTCAGGTTCAGGAGGAGGAGGTACAACTGCTTCACCTGCAATAGATGAATTAGGTGTATTCGGAAAATTAAAAAGCATAGGAACTGGTTTAATAGCATCTATCTATAATGGAAAAGATGTATTCGATCAAATAATGAATCCAAGTACAGGAACTCCTGATACAGGAACAACTCCTAATACAGGAACAACTCCTGATATTGGTAATATATCCGATACCGCTACAGCTGTTTGGACGTTCTTTACTGGTAAAGGATATTCAAATCACGCTACTGCAGGTATAATGGGTAACCTACAACAAGAATCAGGTATGGACCCTACTAGATTCCAATCTGGTGGTGGTAAAGGTCGTGGTATCGCACAATGGACTGTAGGTGAAGGAAGATTTAAAGGTCTTGAAGAACATGCTAAGAGTAAAGGAAAAGATTGGAAAGACTTACAATCACAATTAGAGTGGATAGACTTAGAATTAAATGGTAAAGATCCTACAACAGCTAATAAATTGAAAAAGAATTATGGAGGAATAGAAGGATTCAAGAAAGCTACTGATTATAAATGGGCAGTTGAAGCTTTTGAAAAATCATTCGAAAGAGCAGGTACTCCAAATTATCCTAGAAGACATAAATATGCACAAGAATACTTCGATAAAATGTCAAATGCTGGTACAGGACCTGCAATGGCTACAAATCCTGAAGCAGCTCCTACTGATGGAAGTATTCCAGATTCTATGAATGGATGGAAATTCTATCAACAAAGTGACCCTAAATGGAAAGGTCAAGTTGGACCTAGTACAGTAAGTGATGGTGGTTGTGGACCTACATCTGCAGCAATGATGCTTTCTACTATATTCGGTAAACAAATCAATCCATTAACAATGACTAAATGGGCTAATGCTAATGGTACTTGGACTGGTGCAATGCAATGGACAATGCCTGGTAAAGTATCATCTGATTTTGGATTAAGTATGACTGAATTAGGTGCTAATGCAAACGGTGTACCTGCTAGTACATTAGATAAAGTTAAAGAAGCTTTAAAAGCTGGTAAACCTGTTATGTTAACAGGTAGAGGTACAGGACCTAAAGGTAGTGCAGCTCGTACAGATACACCATTTACACCTGGAGGACACGTTGTTCTTGCTGTAGGTGTAGATGGAAGTGGAAATGTTATAATAAATGACCCTAGAGGTGCAGGAAGAACTAAAGCATATACTGACAGTGGAATATTAGATGTTGGTGTTGGATTAAGAGGTGCTTGGGCATTCGATACTTCAGGAGGAAGTATTCCAAGTTCAATAACAACTGATGGTGATTTTACAGGTGGTGCTCCAGGAACAACTACACCAGGGGCAACTACTCCAGGAACAACTACTACACCTGCAATAGATGAATTAGGTGTATTTGGAAAATTAAAAAATATAGGAACTGGTTTAATAGCATCTATCTATAATGGAAAAGATGTGTTTGATCAAATAATGAATCCAAGTGCAGGAACTCCTGATACAGGAACAACTCCTGGAGGAACAACTCCTGGTGGTGAAGCTACTTGGGATGGTACTCAATATGATACATCTAGTTATAACTATAGTGATTTAAGTTCAGAAAAACAAGGGCATATAAAAGCTATATTACAACCAGCTTTACATACATTTAAAACTCATAACTTATTCCCATCAGTAACAATAGGTCAATCAGCACATGAATCATACTGGGGACCAAAATCGGGATTAGCAACTAAAGGTAAAAACTTATTCGGAATTAAATGTGGAAGTAAATGGACTGGTAAAGCTTATACTGCTAAAACAGGAGAATTCTTAGATGGTAAAAATGTTACAATAACTGATAGTTTTAGAGCTTACGATAGCTGGGCAGATAGTGTTTTAGACAGAGCTAGTTTCTTATCTGCAAATAGATATAAACGAGTACTTGCAGCAACATCTCCTGATGCACAAATCGAAGCACTTAAAGCTTGTGGTTATGCAACAGATCCTAGTTATGTTGCTAAATTAAAAGATATAGTTCATGACAACAACTTAACTAGATTTGATACTCCAAACCCACCAAAAGAAGCATCTGGAAATGCTGGTATGGGTGATGGTAATACTTATATGGTACAACCAAAAGGTCATGCTGGTATGGGTGATGGTAAAGTTTCATATAGTAGATCAAGAAGTACAGGAATTAATACAACTGATATAGAAGCAAAAAGAAGACTTGAAAATATTAATAGAAAAGTTAATATAGCTGTAAGTAATATAAATGCTTCAGATCCAAATGCATATACTGAAGTATTAAGACTTATAATGCAAGAATTACAAGCTATCAATTACAATACTGCAGCTACTGCTTCAGGAGTTAATAATATCGAAGTATTTTCAGCTAACGCTCCTGTAGAGAATGTAAATCCATCTACAAAAGATTTATATAATGCTGGTAGAAAATCAAAACCTGTAAGTAAATTACAAACTATAAATTCATCAACTGGTTATGCTACTGCAAGACAAATTGCAGGATATAAAAAATAAACTTAATTGGAGGAGAAAATCTCCTCCAAGAAAGGAGGTAAATGATGAATAGAAATTTACAAAATAGAGTATACTCAATATTACATGGAAGAACACCAAGAGATCCTGAAGAGAATAAAGATGAGGAGAAAAAAGATGATACCGAAGAAAAGGAGAATATATATGGTATAGACGATCCTCAAAAATACATGAATAGTTTAAATAAAAATTTAAAGAATAATTACACTATTAAAGAATTAACTACAAATATATTTGGTATACCATATCAATTTTTACCATCTACAGATTTTAGATTTGATCCTGATAATCCTGTTTTTGGTTTTGGATTTTTTAATAATATTTATTTAGAAAAACCTATAGTTACACTAATGCCAGGTAAAATGTTATTCTTACCTAGTTATAGTAAAGATAATAAAGCTTTATTCGGAAGCTTGGCTGCTGATAGTAGCGAGGCGTCTAAAAATGCTTTAGCCGAATTAATTTCAGAAGAAGCTGGATCTAGATATTATGACTTCACTAGTGATTATACAGCATATATGAATTATGTTAATTTAATGTGTAGGGTTGCAGCAATATATTTAGGTTTAGATGGCAAAGATCGAGATGATGTCCCATATAAAGCTCCAGATGGAGGAAATTATAGAACATATGATTGGAAAAAATATACTACAGATAATGGGTATAATGATAATATACCTAATGAAGATAAAAACTTAATAGACCATGTAGCTGATTTCTTTGAAACTGTTAAAGATGATGTTACTGTAGGGCAACGTTGTTATGTTAATTTTTATATAGATCCAAACAGCTCAGTAAATGAGTCTATTAACAATACAACTCAAGCTTCACAATTAGAAGGTGCTTTTGATTCACTTGAAGGTATAGTTAAAGAGGCAGATATGTTAGTTAAATCTGTTGGTGGTAGTACAGTTCAAGGATTCGTTGATAAAGCTGAAAGTCTAGTCATGGACTTAGCTAATACTGCAACATTAGGATTGTTTAAAGATATGCTTGGATTAGGGGAAGAAGTTTTACATGGATCAAACTTAATTTATCCTGAAATATGGACTGATAGTGATTATAGTAAATCTTTCTCAGTACAAATAAATCTTGCTAGTCCTTATGGAGATAAAGAATCTATATATTTGAATATATTAGTTCCAATGTTACATGCATTAGCATTAGCGTTACCAAGACAATCGTCAGAAAACAGTTTCAACTCACCTTTCTTAATAAGAGGATATGCACAAGGTTGGTTCTCTATTGATATGGGAATGGTTGAACAAATTACAATAGAAAAAGGTTCAGAACAATCTTGGACTGTCGATGGACTACCAACAGAAGTTAAAATTACATTAAGTATAAAAGAACTATATGGTAATCTTATGATGTCACCATCTACTAAGCCTTCATACTTTTTTGCAAATCAAGGCTTGATAGATTATCTAGGAGTTGCGTGTGGTGTTGATATGACTATACCAAATATTTATTTCAACCTTAGACTCGCAAAAGCAATGCTGTCAGGTGCACTTAAAGATATACCTAATATGACTTATTATCATTTAACTGAAGGTGTTAGAAATTATCTTGATAGATTATTTGGTGGAAACATATAAAAATAAAGGAGGTAATTTATATGCCCAATAAAAAAGAACTTGAGAAATATAAAGAGGAATATGGAGAAATTCCAAATGATTGTATGGAAAGAATTTATAACTTTTTGGATAATATATCCGATAAGCAATTAGAAGGAGTACGACATGATATAGAAAATAATCTTAATACAGTATGGAAATCAGTTAGTTTTATTTTCTATTTTATACCTAAAGCAACTCCAAGAGCAAGATTAGCAGGATTTGGTAAACATTTTTATGTTTCCGATGCTATGAATAACAGAAAGCTTATGGAGAAGTTTGTTAAGAATGAATTAAGTGATTTTGAATTAATAACTACAGCATGTAAATTATATTGTGATTGCTATTTTCCTACACCTAAATCCATGAGTAAATCTGAAAAATTGAGAGCTGAAATGAAATTAGTAAACAACTTAACCAAACCAGATTGGGATAATTTAGGAAAAACATATTCAGATATGATACAAAATACGATAATCATGGATGATAGTTTAATCATAGAAGGGCATGTGAGAAAATTTTATTCAAGTAAACCAAGGATAGAACTTACAATAGAATATGCTGATAGATATGATTCAAAATACAATATGAAAAATATAACCAAGAGAAAACAGTATCTTGATAATATAGATAAAATAAATAAAGATATAACCTTTTAAGGTTATATCTTTATTTTATTATTTTTTTATTTTAAGTGTACAACTAAATCTTCCATCATCATAAAATCCAAAATCGTATCCTTCTATATCTCCTCTATCACGACATCTTATTAGATAGTCGCTAAGTTTATTAGTGAAATCATCACCATCGATTTTTGGTGTAATCTTTGCTTTTATGACTGTGGATGTTTCATTCTTATTAGTTGTAACTTCACCGTTACTAATTTTACTACCATGTTTTTCAACTTCTGTTAATAATTGTCCTGCTATATACTCTGCAATTAGTTCCATCTTAGCTAAATTTTTATCATGTTGTTTCTTCATATATTTTTTAGCTTGTTTCATACCTCTATCACGCATATTTTTAGCAATAGGGTTTTTAGACTTAGAGAATTTTATCATAGCTCTACCCAAAGCATAGTCGTTTAATTTCTTTTCTTCAAGTAGAGAAACCATACCATCCCAACGTTCTTGAATATATTCTTGATATTTATCAAAATCCATTGACAACACCTACTTGCTTATATTCTTTCTAGACATTTGTCTTACGGAATCTTTAGTATATTTTATTAAGTTTAATGTATTAAATGTTTCTAATATAGTATACTCTACTATAGCTTCAGCCATAACTAATTCCATTAAATCTTTATCAGTTGATTCTATAACATAATATTCCCTTGCATGTTCAAATATTCTTTCAACATCTTCTGGAGTATTGAATACTGAATTAGATTCAAATACTTCATCAGAATAATCTTGAGAATTATAATCTAAAGCATTATTTATTTTATATAAATAATTTCTACCAGCATTTAATAATTTAGCTTTATATGACATATCTTCACGGTCTTTGATAACATTTAAAGTTTCAGTTATAGAAGCTATATTTAAGTCAACAGCTCTTTTTAATGTAGCTGCTTCTTGCATACTATAAACACTATTTAAATTATTTTTTAAAGATTCACAAACTAATTTAGTTTTATAAACTAATTCAAGATTATTTAAATTAACATCTTTAGTTTGTAGATAAGGAACTAAAGTTATTTCATCATTTATAGTTTTAGTTAAAGATTCTATGACATTAGCTCTTGCAGATTCATGAGCAACTATTTTATCATTCATTTTATTACATATATCATCAAATTTTTCCATATAAGATTCAAATATATCATCTGCTTCTTTAACAACTTTACAAGTACATTCTTCTTTACCACATGTAGGACATAATATAACTTCTTCTTTAACTTTAGCAGTAGATTTTGATTTCTCCATTTCTTTAGCACTAGGTGCTGGTTCATCGCCATGTACTTCCATATCATCAGTTTCAGTCACTAGGTTATTTAATCTTGCTTTAACATCGTCTACTGATTCCATTGTTGATTTCATATAAGGATTAGCTTGTTTAGCTATTTTAAGTTGTTTTCCTCTATGTGATTTTTCTGCTTTAAGAGCTTTTAATTCAGCTTCTAATGTATTTAGATCTTCTCTATAATCTTGTATTTTTATTTTATCTTTTTCATTTTTTATTTTATTTCTTACACGTTCTACGTCTTGTTCCCATTTAACTATAGATTTATCTAATTTTCTATCAGATATTTTTCTAGAGTGTCTTTGTATATTTTTAACCATTTTTTCTTCAATATATTCTAGTTCACCTTGAACTTTTCTTACTAGAGATTTATAATGGTTTGATTGAGCATAAGAACGGATATTTTCAGATCCTTCAAGAACTAATCTATAGAAACTTTCTAAAGCTTCTTCAAAATCGTCAGCGTCATATATTTTTCTACATTCATCTATAAACATGTCTTCTATTTCTCTTTTATCAACATCATCTATATCATCCATATTAGCATCATTCATTTCAAATTCTTCATTTTCAAATAAAGGATCTTGTAAATCTTTATAATCGAATGATTCGAATATAGCAGATGAATTTGATTCTAGAAGTCGTTTATAATGAGATCTCATTATAGAATTGAATAATGTATCCTCTTCAATACCTGGTCTTTCGAATATAAACTTCATAGCTTCTTCAAGAGGAGCTTCAAGTTCACTAACTTTAGTTTGTATATCATTCATAACCATTTGCTTATCAGCACTTAGTTTTTGTTCATCTTGAACAACTTGGAAAACTTTATCTTTTATGTTGTTCACTATAGTATCGGCACCCATCTCTTTTTTTCTGTAGTCATATTCTTCTAATTCTAGTTTATTAAGACCGAAGTTAGGATTACATTTACCACCTGAACAATCTTTAGTATTTCTTTCTCCTACTTTTTTAGCAGTAGCTTCACAAACACTAACCATATTTTTTAATACAGGATTATTAGTTGAATTTGCTATTTTTTTAACCCCTTCAAACCCACCTAAATCATCAACGTGTTGTTCAACCATTTCAAGTATATTCTTAAGATTTTCAACAACAACATCTTCATCTACTAATAATGCTTCTACACATATTTCAGATATAAAATCTTTCATAAGCTCATCTTTTAAAGTTTGGTACCCTTCTCTTAACTGAGTTTCAAGAGCTTTTTGTTGTTTTAAATCTTGTAATTTACGGTCATTAACTTTTTTATTTAATTCTTCAAATTTAGCTGCTGATTCAGCTAAAGGATCTTTTTTACTTCTATCTCTAACAGGAATAACCCCTTCTCTTTTGAATTCTTTATCCACTTTAGAACCAAAACTTTTACGAGTTACTCTATTATTAGCGTTATCAAAATAAGACATAATCAAGTCTCCTTTCATATTTATAATTTTTTATTCACCATTAAAATATTGTTTTTACTCAATATTTTTAGTTAAGTAAATCTATTATAATATCTTCCAACTCGATATTTAAATACTCTGGAACGAATAATATTCTATCTATTTTTTCTAATGAATTTATGTCAACTGTAATATTTTCGATACTTTGGTGGTCATTATCATATCCGTTTATAGACACAAATTTTAAATATCTTATTCCAGGGAATGTGTTTTCTAATTCTTGAATTAAATTAGATATAAATATACCCTCATTATTTTCTTTATTTACCGATTCAAAATATTCTTTAATAAACATTTTCATGTCCTGAACTAATTTAACACCTTCTGATTTAACATAAGGATATACTTTTAATTCTAATGTACAATTAACATGGTTAAGTCTTTCTTGTTCTTCACCAATAACAAAGTTCTTAGACCTTCCATATGTATTGTAAAATTTCATATCTATAGAATAATTATTAGTTTTCTTAGACATAATTTCATCCATATAATCATATTGAGCCGATAATAGTTGTATAAATCTATCAAACTCATTTATATCTTCTTGATCTAATCGTTCTTTCCATTTCATTACAGGAACATCTTTAATTAAAATATAAGTTGTTCCAAACTCATCTTTCTCCCAACTCATGTGAGATTTCAGCATATTTAATGGTGTTATTAATTCAACTCTTGTTTCCTCAGTTGTATATTTATTAGTCATAGTTGTTTTTTCAAATCCTGGTAAATGAGTATAACTATGAAGTTTATTATTATCATCGTACTCGAAAAATGTGTATATATTCATCTTAAGATTTGTCATAGGTATCATAGATACCCTATCAGCTCCATCAGCCATATCTTTTAACCCATAAAGTCTAACCGTTTCTGTATCGGAAATAAAGTCGTCTGTATAAACTTCTCCTTCAAATACATATTTTAATCCATTAGAATCAAAAGATGTTTTAGTACATTCTATATAACCAGCTTCCTTACCATTTTTAAATAGGAATGATAAAACAACATGTAATCTACCTGTGTCATTACCAAACTCATCTATCATTGGGCTTTCTATATCTATATCAGTAGCAGTAAGATATAGTTTAAATTTATACTTATTATCTCCATTTAATGATGATCTGTATACATATAAATTATTACATATAAACTGAACCATAGAACTATCATTAACATATTCATAATCTAGTTGTATTTTATCATTTATATTATTTAAATAATAACCAACCGTACCATTATTAGAAACAGTCATTAAGAATGGATTTTGATAAATAAATGTATTATTAAACGATAAATCTAAAACGTCATCTTGAGCTACTTTTATCATAGTATCGGTAGATTGACCGTTATAAACAAATACATTACTAGGTTTTAATAATTTTCGATCAGACTGTTCGAATTGATGATCAAATTGAGAATTATATATTTTTAATTGTAACGTGTTTGTTTTATAATATGAACCATAGCTATCTTTACTAATAGAATATGCGGTATACAGTCTATCAAATATATCATCTCTTTTTTTAATAAAATTAACTCTAACATCATTCAGTATATCGAATGAATTAAAATGTCTTTGTAAATCAGCTTCAGTTGTATAAGAATCAACTGTTGCGAAACAGTCGGCAACCCTATCTCTAAGTTCTAATAAATCAGGTATATCTTTACCCGTAGTAGATGCTGATTCAGTTATTGCTATAACTGGAACCCTTGAGTTGTTTTCATATTTTTCATAGTTTCTATATACTTCAACATCATATCCTGTATATAATTCAAAGTTACCTTCAGAACCAGTTGTAGTGTAAAACTCGACTTTTAGTTCCGAGTTAAATAATGGTTTAAAATAATTCTCTCTTGTAGTAAAAGTAATCTCCAATGTCTTATTATCTTTTAATTTATAATAACAAAATGGATCTTTTATAGCTTTTGAATTTACTATTCTTTTTTGTAATTGTATAAATTTATTATCTGAAGATTCTCTGTAGAATACTTCAAATCCAGCTAATTGATCTGTAAACGGAACTTGTACTCTAGTTATATTTATTCTATCATTATCTATTATTCTAGTAGTGTACTCATGTTTATCACATCGTCTCATTTTTACTAATAAAGCAATATATTTAGTTCCATTATAATTATATTTTTGATATTTTATATAAGGATTGACAATATTACTCATACTATTATTAAACTCTCTATAATAGCTACATGTTATAATATATTCTTTTCTATATGGTCTCATAGTAATTAATATATCATAATCTAAAATAAATCTTTGGTGTTCAACATGTACACTGGTTCTTTGATCTAGTATAAACTGTCTATAAGTACCATCTGCACCTATATCAGAATGCTCTAATAATGAATCTAATGGTAATAATAATATACACTCCATAACTGCGGGTGTAGCTAATAGATTATCCTCTTGAAATAATGAAGCGTAATTATAAATAGAATTCGGCATTTGAGCTAAGTTAGGGAACATTTCAGTTGATACTATAGGAACAGTATTAAACATATCTTCTGTTGTATTGGTCATAAAATCTAAACTATACCCTAATAAACCAACATTATAACCTTCAATAACATCTTCTGGAAAATATTTTGGTCCTAATGTATTTAATGCGAAATCTTTAATATCATATAATGAGGTATATTTTTTAACATCATCTGACATTCATATCACCCTCTCTATTTTAATTTTCTACCCACATAAGTCTATAAATCTTATTACCTGAAGTATCAGTAGTTTCCTCTACTTTTGGTGAATGTGATAATGTAGAACCTGTATGTAAGTTTTTTTGATCATAGTCAGTTTTTCGTTTATTCGATGTGTCAGCCAATTGATTAAATTCATTTAATATAATTGGGTCCATAGTTGATTTAAACGAATAAGCATATTTTATATTAATTTCAGGTTTAGCTAATAAAGTACCACTATCCCATGAAAATGCATTTTCACTTGTATTCAATGGGAATACCCCTGTAAGTTTTTGCCAATATAGTATAGTACTACCATCTGGTCCACATAAGAAATAATAACATGAACTAGCATAGTCTATTATTTTACTTTTAACGTATTCACGTTTAGGACAGAATACACCCCTTGAGACTTTATTAATATAGTCAACCCACGCTAAATGTAGTTTAAATGTATCTAGATTGACAGTATCTATGTAACGTATAGACATTTCTCCTGCAACATTAGATTCGATATCAGATCTACCGTATATTATTTTATGTCCATTAAATGTCTCTCCATGTTCAACAGTTTTTATAACAACATCACCAACTTCAAACGATAATGCTTCATTTGATAAAAATACCATAAATTTATGATGTGGATTTCCTGCACTAACTAATGATTTTAAACACCATGGATTATTTTCCCATAGGTAATAATATTTTGAATCATAACTTACTTGTTTATTTAATTTAAGTTCGCTTGCACTAGCCCCTCTTTGTAATATATTCAAGTCAGGTCTAGTAAAGAATACATAAGCAAACGTTTTGTTCAATTCCTTATCAGGAAAAGCTATTTTATTTCTATTGAATGAATTATATAGTTTTTTCTGTAAATCGGAAAAATAACCTTTACTTATACTATCACTACTATAATCACTATAGATATCTTTGCTATTTCTATAACCAATATCCATATTATATTTGATCTTAGCTATTTCTTTAGCAATATGATCATCTTCATAAACATCATAGTCAACATCAAGAAACGTCATTGGTGTACCCTCTTTATAATTTGGTTGATACCAAGTTGAGTTAACAGTTTTTAATTTTAGCTTGTTAGTACCATCTATATCATTATCTACAATTATTCTACCAAAATCTACATCAGTTGGTGTTTCTGCAACTGGCGTTTTAGGAGGATCAGGTTCTTTTTTTGGTTCTTCTGGTTTAGTTTCCAGATCATAAATTTTATTAATATATTTACGCCCATTTTCTCCAGCACAAGACCAATAACTAGTACCCTCCCATTTATACCAAGTGAGACCACCCACTGTTTTTGAGTCAACAACTATTCCTGTGTTACCATTATATTTATAATCGACTATTCTATATGATGTCCCAGGACCTGTACGAACTCTCAATCTTGTATTAACATTAACTGAAACACTCCATCTCATGTGTCGATCATTCTCCTCTCTTTAGTATTTTCAACAAGTCTTACTTAGTTGTTTTCTCGCTAACTATCTAAGGGTAAAACAATTATGTAAATTGAATTTTGTAAATATATAAAAAAGGAGTTGTTAAAAATGGGTAGTTTAAAAGAAATAGGCGATTTCCTGAGAGATGCTAAGGGGACTATAAAAGAAATGAAATGTAGAGCTGATGATATAAAAGGTTATTCTATAGCTAAACAAAGTTCTGCTGCTACATTACAATTCCCTATTATAATGTCTAGATCAATAAATGTTGACACTGCAATGAATGTTACAAAAGCATTGGAACGTCAATATGCAAATTTTGTTCAATTAACAATAGCTCTTAACCCTGTTATAAATTGGAATGAAGAAGACATACCAGGATTTATAAATAGAATACATCAAAATAATCCAACACCTTTAGACATAATAGAAAGTTGTATCAATGTTTATAGTGATGAAGAATTAGGATTAAGAATGATAACTTCTATAAATGAAGGGTGTAATGGGCAAGTGTTACGCTCAAATAAAGAGCAAATGTTTAATATAGAGGATCATTTAAATCAAAATAAATTAAATGATTTATATAAACCTAATCAAATTACTTTAGAACAGGCTAATGCTTCATTAGATTATTTCATGTTAACTGAAGCTAAACATAGACCTAAAAAAGATAATGGGAAGACAACTTATAAAAGTTTAGATGAATTTGGTAAAGCTTATAACGCAATCAATCAAGGAGAAAATCCAGAACCTAGTAGTGTGAAAGGATTTGATCCTAAAACATATAAACCTAGTAAAAGAGGAGGACATGATAATACTCGTGAAAGTAAATTCGGTCCTATATACGATGATAATGGAAATGTGATAGGTGAAAGAAAATATGATAAATTTAAAAATAGTGATGGAAGTGTTTCAATTTCATATTTAGATAAATATAATGATGGAAGAGTTGAACGTTATACAACTCACAATGACACTAAATCTAAACAAGAACCTAATGTTTCTGATCCTACCGTAACTAACGGAAAAGCAACTGCTTCAGCAGGCAATAAAAAAGATAAAGGCGTACCTAACAAAAAACCTTCAAATGATGAAACTAAATTAGCAGGTCATAATAATGGTACTAATAAATATGAAGAAATAGCTAATGCTGAACGAGAAAAAAGAGAGGAAGAAGCTAAAAAAGCTGAACTGAAATTAGCTATGGACAAAGCTAATTCTGAACATAGGGCTAGAGCCGTAGTTAAATTATCAGATAATGATGTTAAAAAAAGTAATGAACTAGTACCTACTACGTTATCAGTTACACTTCAACAAACTAAAGGTGATAATTTCGGAGGTAATATTAACTTCATATTAGGTGTAAAAGGTTTAATGCATCCAGTTAATTCTGATGAAATGGTAAGTAATTTATTAGATGGATATAAAGCAGGAAATAAATTCTTCAATTTCTTAAGATGGACATCTGGAGAAATTTCTTTCTTAAAAGATTTATTACTTAACGTTGATGGAATAAAAGAAGATGTTATTAGAAAACACAGTAAAGGTTCTCATTGGTGGACTACATTAAAAAGAAATAGAACTATAGCTAGAACTAGAAACATATCTTCTATAATAGGTAAAAAAGATGGTAGAATATTACCTAATGCAACTATAGTTTGTTCTATGGAAGAAGTTATGGAAATAAAAGATACATATAATGTAGATTTAATGGACCCTAAAAACATAGCAAAAATAATGGATAGATATTTCTTATTAGGGTTCGTTATAGTTGACGAATCTCAAGAATTATGTTATTTTATGTTCGATGGTGAAAGAGAATACGCTGCTTTATCATTCAAAGGATTAGAAAGAGAAAATAATAATAAAAATGATTTCAAAGATATATATAAAATGATAAATGCAGGTAGATTATAGAAAGGAGGAAATGATATGCTACAAAGAAATTATTGCATGGATATCCTTTTAGAAAACGCTACTAGTTATACTGAAAAATCTAAAATATATGCTCTTACTGAAGCTGAGCAAGCTGTAGTTAATGATAGAATGGTTGGTAACTTATATCAATCTGCATTAAAAAGAAGAGATATAGATTTCGGAGACATACCTAATAGTAGAGGGGATATACAAAAATTTGGTGGTTATGAGAATATGATAGCTACTGTAAATATGTTAAAAGAATTAACTAAAAAGTTCGGTATAAAAATGGCTGAACTTAATATAGTTGAAGATGCTATAGATAATATAAGAATACAAAAAAGAGTATTTGAAAAAGGATACCAACTAGATATAGATTTCATTAAAATGTATTATCAAGCATTAGTTTTAGCTTGTGTTGATGCTACTACTTTATTATTAGCATCTTATGTGGATTTTACTAAAACTGTAAACAATATAGATTTCCAAATAAAAAGAGGTAAGGGTATATCTGGAAATATATGTATAGATAGTTTAGCAAAATTTAACCAATCAGTTAAAGATGGTTCTTTTAATAAATTTGCCGATGGTTTAATGAGTAAGAAACAAGAAAACTTTTTAGGTGCTGCTACTGCGGCTGCAGCTGGTGCTAAAGCTGTAACTGCTATTGCTATAGGTGCATCAATAGTTCCTGTATTGAGAACTTTATTATTCTATTTCTATGATGCTAAAATGTCAGTTAGTGAAAAACTAGCTTATCAAAAAGAATTATTAGAAATGAATGCATTTAGATTAAATGCATCTTCAATGGATGCTCAAAAAAGAAACAAAATATTAGATAAACAAAAAGGGTATATGGATAAATTAGAAAAACTTGCCGATAGAATAAGAATATCAGATCAATTGGCTACTAAATCATCATCTAATAGCATTAAACAAGATAATAAGCAATGGAATATTGCCAATGTTACAGACAACGGTGACGATTTTATGTTCATTTAAGATTTATAAAAACAGAACAATAAAATAATAATAAAATAATAATTATAATTTAAGGAGGACACTTAAAATGGCTAAAAATATATACGATTTATTTAATGAAAGAAAATACGGAGTAGATTTCTTAGTAGAAGGTGTTGACGCATCTGTAAACGTAGAAGCTTACGAAGATCTTGATGAAGCTTGTGAAGCATTAGATGCTATAACTCTTGAGTCTAGTAATGAAGTTATAGAACTTCAAGCTGCTTGGTATTTAGAAGACCTTGTAATAGAAAACATGATGTACAATGATTTCGATGAAGAAAGAATAGTAGGTGTTATGGAAGGTTCTGGAAAAGGAAAAGTTCAAGCTGCTAAAGAAAAAATAATGGGATGGTGGAAAAAAATAAAAGAATGGTTTGCTGGTGTATTTAAATCTATAGTGAACCATTTTAAAAATGGTGAAGCTTTAGTTAGAGCTAATAAAAACAGAATAGACGAAGCTATGAGAAACTGTGATGTAAAAGTTAAAATGAACAAATATAAAGATTTAAAAAAAGGTATGGATCAAGTTGGTGATATAATAGGAAAACTTGAATTCGAAGGAATAAACGATGGAGAAGAAGGTAAAAAAGCAATATTAAAAGTTGTTGGTGCAGAAGATACTAAAGACGTAGCTAAAAAAATAAGAGAAATATTCATAGAAAAAGAAGGAGAAGAAATGAAAATTTCTCAAATACCTGTTGATAAAGCTATGCATTATGCTTCTGAGAAAAAAGTTGTACTAGATAAATTAAAAAGAAATCAAAGAGACGTAGATGCTTCTTTTAAAGCTACTTTAGCTTCATTAAAAGAAGAAAAGAAAGCTGCTGAAGGAGATGCAGTTTCTTCAATAGATCGTCAAGTTGCTAACTTCCAATTCGCATTAGGAGTTAAAAATACAATATTAAATACTCAAATAAAAGTAGTTAAGAGAGCT
>JAEIGA010001866.1_pt1 | contig 33481 bp, 20 predicted proteins | sample 9270691 | NCBI WGS metagenome assembly JAEIGA01 (sample SAMN17057246, study PRJNA624740) | gut metagenome | biome: biome; isolation source: fecal sample | host: Bos grunniens | place: China: Xizang | collected 2019 | reverse complement strand
TTCCTGTTTCTGAGTCTACATAATCTGTAAATGTATTGTTAATTAAGATTTGAACTTGTTTTGCACCATCTTCTGAAGCATATGTTACTAATGAAACACCTTCTTTAATGAATTCATGTTTTACAAGTCTTAATCCACTAACTCCAGTAGAAGAAATTTCATTATAAACTTTAGCAACTTCTTCTAACCATAATGAATATTCAGTATAGTAGTATTGGTTGTAATCAGTTTTTAATAATACTTCTGAACCATCATGAGTGAATGTGAATGATGCATTTGAACCAGTTTCTAACATTCTTAAGATATGATATTTAACACCTTCTTCGCTGTTAGCATTAATACTTTCTCCACTATAATCGAATAATCCATTTACAACTAATTGATAGAATGGAATTGAATAGTTAAGAATTTCATAATGTGTAGATTCGTAAGGGATTTCTTTTGCATTAGAAACATAAGGGAATGCATAGTCATAAGGTTTGTATAAGTTAATGTTTGTGATACCAGCATTTTTAATAACTTCTAGAGCCTTAATTTGTTCGTATACAGCATTAATCTTAAACATTTCTTGATTCTTTTGATAGTCACCAGTTAATACTGAACCTAGAGAATCAACTGAGATATTTGTAAGAACTTCATTTTTCTTACCAATTTTGAACACACTTGAATAACTATCTGCAAGTGATTGAGCAAATGCTTCATAGTAACGAGGAGAAAGAATATTAATCTTTTGAGCTTTCTTATTCCATATATTTGATTGTAAGTCATAAGGATAGATTGTAATAATTTCACCGATTACGTTTCTTGTATTGTAGTGATAGCTACCAAATGATTCTTGATATTTATTAATTTGACCGAAATTAATATAAGGATAAACATTTACGCCTTCCATATCTTCAATTTCTGCAAGTTTGCTTAATTTACCTAAGGCATTATAAGCTTTGATATTTTTGAATGAAGTATTAACTAAAGTAGTATCTCTCCATCCTTTATAGAATATGTTAATATTCTTAAATTGTTTTGATTCGATATCAGTGATCATCTTTTGTAATTCTTCATATGTTGTTAATGTTTCTTTATCGTTATAAACAATACCAAATACATTGTTTTTAAAGTTATAAGAACCAAGAACATCAATATCGATTACTAAATCATCAGTTGTATCTTTTTTGTTTTGCATACCGTAACGTTTAACTAATAAATCACGATATGCATGAGCAATACCAGAATATCCATCTTCAACAACATCAGCTCCATAGAAACGGAAGTCAACTGAAATATCGTTATTCATGAATAAATTATTATATTTATCAATTGGTTGCATTACAGATGAAACTTTAACAACTTGAGATTCATGATAATGAATTCTAAAGTAGTTTCTATTATGAGTTTCATTACCACGTCCAGAAATGTCCGCATATAATTCCATTTGAGCTGCACCATCGATTACATCGGCAATAACAGCTGATTTACTTGTAGTATTAACTACGGCATACATTGGTAACATGATATCTTCAGTAGAAGCTTTCATAACTTCTTCTGTCATTGAAAGGTCTGTTGTATATAATCGCTTATTGTATGGAAGGTTATTAGTCTTACCATTATTATGATTTAATACAGCACCACTTCCATCAGGGATAATTGTGTAACCATCTTCTGTAATTCGAGCAGCAGTGAAGTATTCAAGTAAGTCGATATAAACAACTAAGTTTTCACCATTTTCAGAAATTGAATTACCTGGAATAGTAACATTTAATCCATCTTCTGTTAATTGGTATTGAATTGCAACAGTAAATGATGCATTTGAATGAGTAACATTACTTACTGTAAGTCCTAATCCTTTTTCATCAGAAATAGATTGGAAATAATCATTTTCTTCTTCTAATTTATCTAGAGTAAAACCACAGTGTGTGTAAAGCATATATAAACGGTTTAATGCTAAGTCATTCATTTTTTCAAGATTACTATTATATTCATAATAATCTTCTCCAAATTGATTTAATACACTATCTTTAGAGATAAGTTTATAGTCAGCTGCAGGACTTGTAAATACTCTTTCGACCATTGTAACAGCATCTTTTTTATCGAATTTTGAAGTAGTGATGTCAGTAACATCTTTTAATGTGCCATTATCATCATATTGAGCACCTTCAGCTACTAAACGAGCATTTTCAGCTACTAAAGCATCAAATGTTGCTTTACTAATGTATTTAGGGAAATATGTCCAGTTAACACCACGTTCTTCTAATTTGTACCATACTTGAATTGTAGATACATCTTTTCCGCCCACTTCTTCAGTAATAACTTTTACTGCAAAGTTTGGATTAACGTCTTTTGTACTTCCTCTAAATGATGTTGATGTTGAATAATCATATGTACCAAAACTTACTGAATTAGATCCTGTTCTACTGTACCAAATTTTTAAGATGTCTTTTTGAGCATCTTCTTTATCAGTAGAGTAAGTTTCTGGATTTGAATACCAAACTGTACCATTTACTTTGTCTACAACTTTAAATGTTGTAAGACCCATATGTAACCAAAATTCATAACCATCATTTTCAGCTACTTTTTTGTATGATAAAGCTTCTTTTACTTTATAATCTTTAAGAGGAGAAAGAGTTGATTTATGAAGGTCGGCTTCATCAATGATTTTTTCAAGTTCTAGTTTTCTATCTTCATCTTTTGTAGTTCTTAATTCATTTTTATATGGTGTTATAAGAAGATCTAATTCTTCTTGATAACGTGCTTTTTTGATGTTAACATAAATAGACTCTGAATAATCAAATGGGCTAACATATTTAGCACTATTAATATCTACAGTTTCAACATACTTTTCATATAATTTATCATAATGTTCAAAACCAGGAAGAGTATTCCAATATTCTTTTGAAGTAGCATTATGGAATGAAGCACTGTTTGCTTTGTATGTATCGAAGAAGAAGATACCAGCAACAATTTCAATAGCTGCAAGTAAGATTACTGTAAGAGATAATTTAAGAATACGATTATATCTTTTTCTTCTTCTTACAATTTCTTCAGCTTTTTTAATTGATTCTTTTTCGTCTAAAACTTCTTTTGAATCTTTTTGAACAACTACTTCAACTTCTTTTGGTTGTTCTTCTTTTTGTTTTTTATTGCGGCGTTTTGCAAGAAGCACCACAATTGTAATTATAATTGCTGTAATAAGAATAACTATCATATGCGATACTCCCTCCTTTACGACATGAATCTTACCATAATTTCTTTGAATATTGAGCTAAAGAAACTAAATACTTGGTTAGCAAGGTCGAATATTAATAATGCTAAGAATAAGATAATTAATATTGCAACAACAGTACCAATTACTGAAATAATAGTTTTAAATACTCCGTATTCATGAATTACGACAAGCCCCATAAATAACATATAACCCGTTCCAAACAGACCGACTATATCAATAATAGTTAAGAATAATACTTCATCTGATGTAACAAAGTTACTAACGATTAATCTTAATAAACCACAAACTGCTAATGGGAAGTAACAGTAACAAATCATCATAAAGATTTCTTTCATTTTACCTTTACCATCAAATAATGATGTGATACTCCAGTTAGCAACTGCGATTAAGATAACAGGAACAACACCAAATACAACAATTTTTAAACTGTTAAAATTCATTGGGTTTGCAACGTTTGTTGTTCCACCTTCATAGTTTGGTGTTAAGATTTGAACTAAGATGTAGAATGCAAGAATTGATAATGCTGCATACATCTTACCTTTTTTCTCAACTTTAAATTCATTAAACCCTTGAACTGGGTGTGTAATGATGTAAATTGGAAATTTAATAACATCGTTATAAAATTGAACAATTTTTGCTTTAATAGCTTTTGCTATTTTTAAACATAGTTCTTGTTTGCCAGTTGCAAGACCAACGATTAGCCCAACAACACCAGCAATAGCAAGGATTGTAAGAGCAATTAAGATAATTTTAACTTCTAAAATCATTACTTACTTCCTCCTTGCACTTTAATTTTTTTAGCTTGTTTTGCTTTGATAGTTTTGTAAACAAACCATCCTGCGGCACCAACTGCAATAATAACAGCAGCTGTCATAATCCAACTGAAGTTATCACTTAAGATTTGGTCACGATAACGTCCAAATGCTTTTGAATAATAAGTACCAGAGTGAGCAAGTCTAAAGTTTTTCATAGCTTCTTGGTAAAGTTTTAATTGTTCATTTGTGATATCTTTTGCAGTTTTACCTTCAACATAGTCACTTTCAACTAAAATACATTTACCAATACCTAAGTATGCTAATTCATAGTTAGTATTTCTTTGACGAACTTCTTCCCAAATAACTCTAACCGCAATTGCTTCTTCACGAGTATCAACACCACGGTTATAAGCTCCAGTAGCTTCATTTACTAAACGTCCAAATTCTGTAGTTTCGTAATACATTAAGCTCTTAGATTGTTGGTCAGCAACAATGATTAATTGGTCATTGATTTCTTCGCCATCAGCATTTGTATAAGTACGATACATATAATCAATTGCAACTGGTTTAATAATATTTTCAGATAAACCTGATGCATTTTGTTTTGTACCACCTGGTTGATCACCAGCGATATATAATAAGTTACCATCAAGGTCATATGTAAATAAACGACCTCTTACTTCATCTACAACAGTGAAGTTACCATCTTTATTAACTGCAACGTCAACTAAATATGATGGGCCTAAAATTGCTTTAGAATTTTGTGATGATGAAATATAAACAGCATCACCATTTGGTGCTACATAACCATTACGTTTCATACAGTCTTTACCAGATGTATTAATTGCTTTAACCATGTTTTGACCAGCAATAGAACCAGATTCTGTATCAGGGTAAGATGTCGCATAAATGAACCCTTTACTATCTGTACTAATACTTGTAAATAGTGGTGGAAGTGTTAAGGCAAATGATGCAAGTTGTTCTTCAGTTAAATAATCACGAAGCATTTCTTTAAGCGGATTTGCAACAACATCGTTTTGTCCTAAGTAACGGTTATAATCACCTTGTTTATTAAACTCAATAATACCTTCGTAAACTTGTTCTGCAATTGCATAAACTCTACCTGTAGGAGACACTGTAATTTTAGTAGGTTTAAATTGACGAAGAGAAACGGCTTGTAGAACAGTTGAGTCTAAATTTAATTGTTTGAATGTTGTATTTGCTGGAGTTAAGCAAACATCTTCAACAACATATGTAAGTTTATTAATTTTTAAAATTCTTGAATTTTGTGTGTCTGCAATGTAAATGAAGTTTTCATCTACTGCGATACCAGCAGCACTTCTTAAGTAAACTGCAGGTTTTGTTTCATCTTTTGAATGAGCAACATAGATTGCACGTTTATAAATATCTGAATTTTCTAAACGGCCAATAGCAATATTATTTAATTCTAATCTTGTGTCACTATATTTAGGATTTTTAATATCTTCTGTTGAACCAAATCCTAATTTAGTATCACTTGTACCCCAAATCCATAAACGATTTGAAGAGTCAATACCGAATGTAGCATCACCACTGTTAGCAACAAATGTTAATGAAACATTATTTGGATTAATTGAATAAGGTAATTGACTTGAATCTTTTCCCTCTTCAACAAAGCCTAATTGATAATGATCATTTTGACCAAATACATATGATTGATATGACATATCAATTGCATATGTTGTATTTCCAAAAGCAAATACTTTTGTATATTCGATGTTTTTATGGAAATATGCATATGGTTGTGCAAATGTAAGTCCATCTTCTGTACTTAAACCAATTTGACAGTGACTATTTGAACCAAATGCCCATAAACCACCAAGTTTGTCTACAAGAGCTGTATGGTTTTGACCAACGGCAATTGAAGCTACACCAACCTTAACATTATTTTTCTTTAATTCAACTAATGTAGGAACAGTTCTTTTTACAAAATCTCCTAAACCAAGTTGACCATAATCATTTGATCCCCATGCCCAAAGTGATGCTTCATCATCAACAATTACAGTATGGTTTTGACCAGCTTGAATATCAACTGGTTTTAATTTGATTATTGTAGGGTTACCTGCTGAATCAAGATTATATTTATCTTCTCTTGTTAAATTAATAGTTGTAAGTTTTGGTGATTTAACAATGTCTTCTGTAATTTTTTCAACTTGAAGTAATCTATCACTATTGTCACCCCATGCCCACACACGGCTTTCGCTATCAATTACGAAAATGTGGTCATCAGCAACACTTACTACTTTTACAGTACCAGTAACTTCTGTTTCTGGGTTATTTTCATCAATAGTATCTTTTAATTCAATATTAATTAATTCATGTTGATAAAAATCTTCATTTTGTTCACCTGAAATTAAATGATTTTCATTTTTACCAAATGCCCATAAATTATTATTTGAATCAAGAGCGAATGTTGCGTAATCTGTAGCAAATACTTTTGTGTATGCTCTTGCATTTTTATCACCTATCCAAGTGATTTGTTTAGGCTCTGCAACATAAGTTTCTACTGATGGGTCAATACCAATTTGACCATATTCATTTGAGCCCCATGCCCAAATATTTCCTGATGTATCTACAGCAACTGTATGGTTTTTACCAGTTGCAACAGAAGAGAAACTAAGTCTATTCCATTGATAATAATCATCAAACGAATCTCTTACATTTTCTGTAATTTCAAATTCATTAATGCATGTTTCCCATTTCATTTCTTTATTGATAATGATTAATTGAGTAAGTTCTGCAACTCTTGCAGTACCAGTAACGTTTGAAATGTCCATTGCTGTAGGAGTTGATAAAACATATAAATAATCTCCATAAACTTGAATATCAGTAATTGTATTAAAGCTTATTGATTTATATAAGTTTGGATCAGCTTCGTATTCTTTTTTCAGATTAATTAAGATTTTAAGATTTATTTTTGTCTCATCATTTAAGTCTTTTGCATCAATTGCAATAATTGCATTGTTATAATCATCAGCTGTGATTTCTTTATAATTAGGTTTTGATACAACCTCTTTAATATCACTTAATGATAAATCATCTAATAGTTTATTTAATTGTTCTACTTTAAGTTCATATTCATCATTTTTGTAATATTCAATATTTTCAGAATAGAAAGTATCTTTATGAGCAATACCTTCAGCAGAAGGAATAATATTTTTCCAGAAATCATAGTTATAACTCATTGCTTTAGCACTACCAAAGATTGGTGCAAAGAAGAAACCAAAGACTAAAGCGATGATTGTTAATGTTTTAAATAAATTTTTCATTTTTCTCATAACTCTAACCTCTATTTCCTATTTCATACCTGAGTGTGCCATTGTTTCAATGATTTGACTTTGTGACAAGATAAATACTGTAATTGGCACTGCCATCATAATTAGCATAACTGCAGCTGAAGTACCTGTTCTTGCGATACCACCAGCAACGATTTGGTGTAACGCATAACTTAAAGGTTTCTTAGCTTCACTATAAATGAATGTACCACCATCTGTATTCCATAAGTTTTGGAATAATAAGATAATTAATGTTAACCATGCTGGTTTAACTAGTGGCATAACGATTTTCCAATAAATTTGGAATTCATTCGCACCGTCAATCTTAGCTGATTCAATTAGCTCTGTTGGAATATCACTCATAAACTGCTTCATTAAGTATAAACCAAGTGAATAAGCAAAGGCTGGAACGATAATTGCAAGCGGAGTATCAACTAATCCTAAGAAACTGAAAATCATGTATCTTGGAGTATCTGTTACTTGACCTGCGAACATTAATGAATAAACAACCATTTGGAAAATAAACACGCTTCCTGGGAATTTGTGTTTTGCAAGTGGATAAGCAGCCATTGATGCAATAAGCACGTGACCAACTGTACCACCAAGTGTAATAAATACTGTGTTAAATAAATATCTACTAAACGGTACCCATGAATCTGATAAAAGGTTAGATAAGTCACTGAAGTTATCAAGTGTTGGATTCATTACGAATAGTTTAGGTGGATAAATAAATAATTCTGCAAGTGGTTTAAAAGCTGCAAAAATTGTATATACAAGCGGATAAGCACTGAATGCACCGAAAGCACATAGTAATAAGAATAGTGCAGCATCACCGATAAAGCTTCGGCTAACACGTTTACGTTTTTTAATACGACGACGTTTTTGAATATTGTAGAAGAATTTTTCTACTTTATTCATTTTACTTTCGTCTCTAATACCATACTTCTTTAATTTCTTTTCTTGACGACGAAGGCGTTTCTTTTCAGCCTTAGACAGTTGAACACCAGCTAATTGATCGTCATCTACTTTAATTTTACCTAAAGCCATACTATGAACCTATCCTTCTTAAAATTTTTCTTACTAACATATTTGCAACAATCATGATAATGAATAAGATAGTTGCAATTGCAGACGCATAACCCATTTCCATTCTTAGGTTACCGAAGTCCATTAAGTGAGTAATAATTGTGTGTCCGGCATACTCGATTGACGGGAATCCGGCGATATTTATTGATACCGCAGCTACCGACAAACTCGATGTAATTTGCATTACGGCACCGAATAATAATTGTGATTTCATTTGTGGAAGAGTTATGTACCATAATTCTTGCCAACGGTTTTTAATACCATCGATAGCACCAGCTTCGTAGTAAATTCTATCAACACTTTGTAAACCAGCGATGAATGATAAGAAACTTACACCAAGTGATAACCATAATTGTACGATAATTAAGATCCAAATAATATATGTTGAATCTTGTAACCAAGTGATTGGTTCATCAATGATACCAAATTGAATTAAGTATGCATTAGCATAACCATAAATATCACTTGAGAAAATTAATTTCCAGATTAAGTATACGTTACCTGAAATAGATGGAGCATAGAAGATTAATGTCATGAAACTTCTTAGAAGAGGTTTTAATTCATTAATTAGCCATGCGAATACGAATGCCATAATATAACTAAGTGGACCAGTTACAACAGCAAGTAATGCAGTATTACGAAGAGCGATAATAAATACTTTATCGTTAACGAATAATTGCATGTAGTTATCCCATCCAACCCAGTCTGGGAATTCAAGTAAGTTGAAGTTTGTGAAACTTAATACTAAAGACATTAAAACTGGTAAAACAGTAAATATGAAGAATAAAATTGTATAAGGAGCTACTAAATAGTAATATTGTCTCTTAACGAATATTTCCCTTCTTAATTTGCCTCCACGTTTACTCCATCTATCAACTTTCTTGATTAAAGAAATACGATCTTTTTCGATTCTTAACTTTTGAAGTAAGCGTTCATATTCTTTACTATAAGCTACATATTCATCAATAATTGCTTGATCATTTTTCTTAGATTTAACTGTTTCATGATATGCTTTTTTAAGTTCTAAGTAACGAGGTTTTTTCTCTTTAACTTCTTTTTTGAACTCAACAATATTAGCTTTGCACTTATCATCGAATATTTTATCTTCAGCTTTCCATTCAGCTCTTTTAACTTTCATTGCAGCTTTTAATTCTGCTTTTTCTCGTGCTTTTTCTTCACGAGATTTTTCAGGTTTTTTAACTTTAGGAGCTTTGATTTCTTTTTGGAAACCACCAGTTTTTTTCTTAGCTCCTTTTAATACAAAGAAGAATAAAACTGCTAATGCAACAACTGAAATACCAAATATAATATATAATGCTATATCCATTTTATTCCTCCTTATTAATTGCCTTCGCCTGACATCTTTAAGCCAAACTCTTGACGTTTTCTATCAATTTCAATATCAATTTTTCCTGCATATTCATATAATACTTCACGAGGATTATAACCGTTATTAATTACTTGACGATATGCATTTTCGATTTCACGACCAGTAATGTAACTACCTGCGATTTGTGGAATTTCATGTACTGAAGACCATTGTTGCATTAATACAGTAAGGTCAGATTTCTTCCATGCAAGTTGTTGTAATGCTTTAACGTTTGCAGTAGTATGTCTTGCTGCTGAACCTAAGATACCTTCCATTTCACGACCGAATGAAGTTTGTGTTTCAGCTGAAGACCACCATTTCATAAATTCCCAAGCAGCGTCCATAGAATCTTGTTGATGTTTTGCAGAACCACCAGATTGTCTCATCATAACACAACCTGTACCAGATGCTACTGCTGTTCTGTCAATATATTCAACTGTTTCACCAGTCTTATTGCCATTATCATCTACTAGTTCAATTTCTTTTTGAGTACCAGGAATTTGATGGAATGACCAACGACCTTTAAGCTCAGGAGCAAATACACTTAGTGTATTATATAATTCATAATAAGAAATACCGATTGGTTGTTCACCAGAACGGAAACGGTTTGTAAAGTTAGCAGCTAATGGGAATGAATATAATGTGTAATATTCTGTCCATTCTTCAAATGCTTTCATAGCTTCATCACTCTTGAAACCTGTAGATCTATTATCAGATGCATAAATGCTTGCACCTTGTTGATATAACTTAGATACGAAAATTGGGTTAAGTGCTGATGCACCTTCAGAGTTAACTGGTAGATAGAATTGTAATTGGTCAGTTTGTAATTCTGCAATTAAGTCAATCATTTCATCCCAAGTATCAGGTATCATTTCAGTTAAACCAAGTTCATTCATAATATCATCACGAACGAACATCATTAAGAAGATTTGTTTTTCAGGAAGTGAATAAGTTCCATAACCTGAAGTACCATCTTTATAATCATATTGGAATTGGAATTGTCTTAATGAACTTTCCATATATACATTATTTGCATGATTATAAACACCTGTTTGTTCCCAGAAGTTAAAATCAGTATATTGAGGAATCATTAAGAAGTCTTGATCTTTAACAAGTTTAGATACAATTTTTGAATTGTCAATATTTCTTAATACACTAAACATTGAAGGATATAATTCATATAAGTATGTTGGAATTGCCATACCTGCTTTCATAACAACTTCAGTGCTTAATAAAACTATTAATTCTTTTTCAACAGCACTTTCTTCAACACCTTTTGATCTAATTTCTTCTCTTAAAGCATCAAAATATGTTGGATAAGTTCTATTCATAAATAATTGAATATCAGTAACTGTTGGTAAAGATGAATCACTAGATTTTTTCATATCTTCTGCAAGTAAATAAGTCGCTTGGATAACCTTATTACCTAAACTATCAGTAGCATATGTATAAGAACCTGATGAATCTTTAGCAAGGATTGGTAATTTATCCTTACCAAGAGCAAGTTTGCCATCTTTTGTTTCTAATTTATATTCATATTCATAGATTCGATCTGATAAATCCATAACTGCATTTCTTAATGCATAGTTTACTGGTAAAGATGAATCAACGTTTAAGGCAACATCTGGCCCAATACCTGCAAGTGTTGCTTTTAATAATACATCACCCGCAGTTAGTTTTAATTCAACGCGAATATTTGGATTTTTCTTCGCGAAGTCCGTATCAATCAAACTTCTGATAACGTTTGCTTGGTCACGACCAAGTGTCATCCAAACATCGATATCAACTACTTCACCTACTATTTCTTGTTCTTCAGTTTGGCTGATTGAAGAATAGTCAAGGAAGAATGAAAGAACGAATGATACAACAGAGTCCCAAATCTTTCTGAAGAAGTTTTCATTTGCGGCTGGAAGTTTTTCTTCAGGCGCATGAACCCAAACCCAGTCAAGTTGTAAAGGTAACTCTCTTAATGTATTAAGTAATGTACCAAGTGATGATACGTTACTACTAAATGTACTTAGACGAGTAGGAATAATTTCAACGTCTTTAATGAAGTCTTTTAATTGAATAACTACGTTATCAATTACACCTGTTTTATCACTCTTACCACCTGAGATTGCACTAATTTCATTTGAAATTCTTACAAGCTCATCACGGTTTCTAATTAAATCACTTTCAAGTGATGGGAAATTTTTCTTAAGTTGGTAGTCAGTACCAGCTTTAGGAGTTACAGTTGTATGAGCAATAATCATACGATAAATTGCACTTAATTCATCGATACATACTTGTAAGTCTTCGATAAGTGGTGCATATTGTCCAAGAGTAACTTCCATTTTAATTGTATAAGTTTGACCTGCTTCTAAATAGAATAAGAAGTCTTCTGTATCATTACCTAATGTAACGATTTGCCAATTGTTTTTGTATTTAAATTGTACGTCATTTAGTTCATCGAATAAGATTTCATCATTGATGTAAACTTTACGGCTTGAGTACATACCTCTTACCATATTTTGTTTAGCACGCATTGAAATGTTGTAGAAACCATCTTCTGGAACTGTTACTTGCCATGTGATCCAGTCACCTAAAACTTGCCAGTTTGTACCACCAATAACATTAAGTTTTGTTGTAGTATATGAGAATGGATAAGTTTGTGAACTTGATCTATCTGTTGATGGGTAAAGTGTTGGAGATGATTTTGTGAATGTATTTTCTGCTTCAATTCTTGCAGGTGAACTAGTTGCATTCTTTTTATCTTTATGCAATTCAAGATACTCTTTATAAGTTAAAATACCTTTTTGTTTTAATGCTTTAACTGGTTCAACATCTTTGTGTTCGATTTTTGTATCTTTATCATTAATCCACCATGAAGTAACTTTACGTTCTTGTCCGTTTTCTACAACAATATTTTCTTTGAAAACAACTTCATCATTGTAGTTAACTTCAATGTTAGTATCTATATCTCCAAATTTCCATGTTGAATAGACTGTTTTTCCTTCAAGAATTAGTTGATCAATTAATACTGGTTCTTTTACAGAAACAAATGTAATATAGTTTGGACCTTCATTAAAATAGAACATATATGGTTCATTTACATATCCCATATCATCTCTAAAATATGAAGAAATTAAATATGGATTTTCAACTTGTTTAGGTTTTAAATCATTTCCTTTAACGTCTGTTTTTAAACCAATTTTATTTCCATTTTCATCAAATTCATAAGAGCTTTCACGGTCTTGCCAAATTCTTGAGAATGAGAATGTGTCGGCACCATCAAATGGAATCTTACCGTTAATTGCTAAACTTCTTTCAATATTTGAACTGTTACCTGTAATTGGATAATAACTCATAGCTAAGTTATAAAAACCAGCTTTAGGAACAACTACTTCCCAAGTAACTTTACCTTCATCTTGTTGAAGAAGCATTTCGTCAAATTTAACATTTTGAAGATTTGCAAGTTTTACATTTTCACGATAATAAGTGGAAGAACCATCTTCATTATCTTGTTTTAAGATAACTGTTTTGCTTGCAATTAAATCTAAAGAAACACCTTCATCTTTATTAATATCATTGATATTAATAACTTCATATATATCTGTATCATAATTATATGAAGTTGATTCTTCTTTGAACAAATAACCATTACTTATAATTGCTTTAATTGTAACAAAATCACCATTATAATAAATGTCTGTTCCTTCTTTATGATAGTTACTTGCATTAATAGGATTAATGTCAGAAGTAACAATAGTATATTCTTTTTGTTTTTCAGCATGATTATAATATTGTTCTTCTAAGTAACTATCATATTCATTATCTACGTATGTTGATACATCGTCAAAACTGATTTCTGGATTTTCTTCTGCAACAACTTTATTTAATCCTTTAAAGTTAGAGAAGGCTAAGATACCAGCACATGCGACCATAACGATTGTAAATATACGCTTAATGTGTTTTAAGTTAGTTCTACTCATTTTTGTCTCCCTTCATTTCTATTTGAACTAATATTTGTTTTAACCATTTAATACGATTAATAGAGAATTTAAAACCTGCTTCTTTGTTACGATTATTCCAAAGAGCAAGATGATTTGCTTCGAAGTCATCTAGCGCACTAATTTCACTCCTAAAATCAGTACAAGAAGCTTGAAGCTTTTTATTAATTTCTAGTAAAGTCTTAAGTAAGCTTATTGAATTTAATAATTCTTTTGCTTCAAGGCTTTCTAGTTTAAACAATTTTTCATATACTTCATTTAATAAATCTGATATTTTATTTTGAGAATCAACACTTAAATAGTTGCTCTTCATCTTTGTTAAGAAGAAATCAAGTGGTGATTCATTATTTTGTGCGTGCTCTGCCCAAAGGATATGATAAAATAATCTACTTCCATAGTCTCTATATTCACCTTCAAGCTCTGTATATCTCGAAAGTTTTAATAAAGCTTCCTTTACATCAGCACCAACAAATTTTTCAAGTGCATCTTCAAATACATCGTTATGTTCTTCTTCTGTAATACTTTGATTCCAGTTAAATAGCGATGCATGAATAAATCCCAAATATGAATTAGGTAAATATTGTAAGTGACCAATATCTCCCCAATCGGTAGTTATTGTACCAAGTCCACCATATTTAAATGAATTTTCACATGAGTTTTTAATTGATTCATACATATCTTGATATCTGCTAGTAATAACTCCCCAAGTACTTGTTCCACCTGCTAACATGAACTTTCTTTCTTGTTCATGAAGCATTTTTGCGTGTGGTTCAAATGGATATGTTTTTGTGTATCCCCAATCGACTAGGATAATATCTTCATCAATTTTTTTAATTGCTTCGGGATGTTTAATTACAACATCACCCCAAATAAGTGGTGTTTTTCCATATCCTTTTACAACACTTGAAAGTTTATGCAAATAATCAATATATACATCTTCTACTGAAGACTCAGCAGTTTTTTCTTTTGACTTACCATGTCCAAGCTCATAAGGTTCATCAAAATTCATGTGGAAATAATTTGACTTAGTAATAGGGATCATATCTGCATACATCTTTTTAACATGTTCAATTGACCTATCATCAAGTGGGTTTAAAGTTGTTGTCTTTCGCCATGCACCCCAGATTGTGAATCCGTCAACACATTCAGCTAAATCTTTATACTCATCTAGTTGAAGCCAATCACCCATATGGCCAAAGCCATTTTGATTTGGAACAAAATCCAAGAAATTTTCAAACGCATACGATTCAAGAAGTTTATATTCATCAACAGTTAAATAGTTTCCATCTTTTAAGACATTCGGAAAACTCTTATATTCATATGAGAATCCTTCAACATATAACTCAACATGATTAAACTTTAAAAAAGCAAGCATATCAAATATCTGTTTGATTGTTTCTACCTTAGGAACTTTACTTCTACTTATATCAAGCATTGCCCCTCTGACTTTTAAATCAGGGTAATCGCTAATATAACAACATTTAACTTTATTTTCAAAAGTAATTTGTTTTAATGTTTGAATAGCGTAAAACATTCCCGATGCAGTACTTGCAAAAACATTGATTTGATCTTTTTCTACTTTGATTTCATAAGCACTATCTAAAATATCAGTTTTAATAAAGTTTACACAAGACAAGTCGTTTTGAACTTTGAATGAAGGTAAATATTTACTAAACGCTTTTATTACTCTTAACATATTCAAATCTTTAACAAAGTTTTTGAAAGAAATTGTTACAATTTCAGGCAAAATAAAATACCCATCTTCTAGTTTCAATACTTTTGGTACGGGTACAATTTTAATAGATTTAAACATAAAGTCACCTCATTTCTAGTCGTTCAAGACATACTCGTCTATGATATACTTATTATACCAAAGAAAGCGTTTTTATTCAAGTCAAACAACTTAAAAACAAAAAGTATTTTTTTATTAATTTCTAAAACTAAAATATACTTAAATTTAACCTTAAAAATGAAAATAAAAATGGTGGTTTTCATAAAAAACCACCACTTATTTTTAACTATTTTTGGCACCAAAGAGCCTTTAATGACTCAAGTGCTTTATTTTTAATTTCATTTTCTCCTTCAAAGAAATCTCTAAATGTAAAGAAAATTGAACCTTTAATATTTTCAAAATTTGAATTGAAAGATAATTGATTTTTAATTTCATCTGGATTTTGCCATTCTTTCTTTTCAGGAGTACCCATTTGATAAATCGCATTACCAGTATAAAGTTTTGTGCCAGTTTCTTTTGAAATTTCTGCCCACCATGCAGTTAAATCATGATATGTAACATCAGGTCTTTCAAATGGGAAATAAAGTTGTGGAACAACATAGTCAATCCATCCTTCTTTCATCCAACGATAAATATCAGAATATAAACCTAAATAACATTGTAGAACTCCTTTAGAGTGGAATGAACCTTTTTCCCATCCTGTTTCAGGATCAATTAGGATATTAGAACGATATATCGCGAATGGGCTAATACCAAATTCGATTTTATTTCCTTTTTTGTTAAGCGAATTTTTCATAGCGTCATGAATACTCTTAATCATCTTATCAACATTAGATCTTCTAAAGTCATCAAATGATTGTTCAGGAGTATCACGATATTTTAAATAGTCATCCATTTCTTTTTCTTCTTCTATTTTTGCATAAGGATAGAAGTAGTCATCAATATGTACGCCATCAACATCATAATTATTTACAACTTCCATAATTGAGTCAGTAACAAATTTAATAACTTCAGGATGAGATGGAGATAAAATAACTTTATTTAATCCATCTAAAATAGTATGTTCTGGATGAAGTCTAGCCCAGTTGTTTTCAGATAAAGTTTCTAAGTAAGCTTCTTTTGATCCATATTCATCAATAGGTTTCATACCAACACGATAAGGATTCATCCATGCATGAATGCGAATTCCTTTTTTGCCAGCTTCATTAATAACATATTCTAAAACATCAAATCCTGGATCTTGTCCTTCAGTTCCTGTAATAAAACGAGACCATGGATTTAGTTTTGATGGGTAATAAGCATCATTTGTAGGACGTACTTGAAATATAAGAGCATTCATATTATATTCAGCCGCTTTATTAATAATTCTATCTAAAGCCGCTTTGTATTCTTCTATAGGTAATCCTCTTGGTGTATCTATATTAGCAACATTTGATACCCACGCTCCTCTTAAATCACTTTCGTTATATTTAAATTCTGGAATATCAATTTCTTCTTGATTATACCAATATCTAACATTTTCTCCAGGTTGTGTAAATTTATTTAGTTTCATTTTTTAACCTCTGTTTTTTCTTAAAATTAAAATTGCAAGTGAAACAGCAGTAAGTGTAGAAACAACAATTTCTGCACTAGAGCTTGCACATGAACATCCTTTATTTTCATTTTGTCCTGGTTGTGGTTGTGGGTTTGGATTAACAGGTTCTTCTTTAATTATTTCTTTCCATGTTGCAAGAAGAGTAACATTTCCTGTTTGATTGCTATTTATACTAGTTACTTTCTCGCCATTTAATAACCAACCAGTAAATTCATATCCTTCTTTAGTCGGATTTACAAGAGCAGTTGTAGTTCCTTGTTCATATGTTGTTGGAGCATTTGTAATTGTACCACCATCTAAATTATATGTAATATTCCAAATTACTGGTGCAGCTTTTTCAACAACTGAGAAACTATTACTAATTGCTTCTGCTTTATCTTTTCCATCATTTACAATTACTTTAAATCTGATATTTTCCTGTGCAATAACATATGTTTTCCAAGTATAAACTATTGTATCACCTTCAACTTGTCCTGATGCAACTTTTGTAAATTCATCAGAGTCTACCGCAAGTAATACTTCATAATCAAATACAGTGTTATCAGTATCCTTAATCTTAGCAATAACATCAATTGAAGTTTTTGCTAGTACTTCTGAAGGAATTTCTTCAAGAGTAACTTCTGGGATATTATTTTTAATTACCATATTTAAATCAACTTTTGTATAATTTTCTTTAACTGAATTATCTTTTGCAATAGGAACTAAAACATATTCTTTTCCTTCAGCTGGAGTAAATTCAATTTGTAAATTAGAACCATATACTAAGTTAACATATTTTTTGCCAGATAAATCTAGGTTCGCAACATTTCCATCATATTCAACTAACATATATGCCTTAGCACCTTCAACGCCTTTAAAATTAATTATTAAAGTATCATTTGCAGTTTCAATAATATCGGTAATTTCTATATTTCCTTTTACTTCTGATGAATATTCATAAGCAGCATATGTAGGAGTTAGCGAATTTCTTTTCCAAATACCATTTGATAATGTATTCATTGCTTTTTCGCCATCGCCAGATATAACTGATGTGTAGTTATAGAAATAATATCCATCTACACGATATCCGAAACTTTGGTTATATCTTACTTGATAAAGCATTTCTAGTTTATCTTTCCAAGTAGGTATTTGATAAATACCTTGGCCAATGTATAGTTTTGTATTTGAATCTTTTAATGTTTTACTCCACCAAGATACGATATCTGCATATGCGCTATCAAGATTTGTATAACATTGAGGAACAATATAATCGATCCATTCTTCTAATGCCCATTTTCTTGTATCAGCAAAAAGGTCAGAATATGCATAATAGTTATTACAGTCATTGCCCATACCGCCTTCAGCACCACGTTCAAAAGCTGTACAAGTTTCATTAGGTGCCCATCTAGCACAAGGGCTTACGCCGAATGAACATTTAACTTCTTTTGTTTTATTTAAATCACGAATGATATCACTTAAATTTTTAATTAATGTATCAATATTTTCACGGCGCCAATTATAAATTGATAAATTTCCACCTTTTTCTTTGTAAGCTTTATAATCTTCCATATCACGATATGGTTCTGTTGAGAAAGTATAGCCTTTTAGTTCAGCTTTGTCACCTTTATAAACTGTATCGTTTGGATAGAAGTAGTCATCAAAATGAATACCATCAACATCATAATTTTCAATAATTTCAGTAATTGTGTTGTTTAAATGATCTAATACATTTTCAGATGCAGGATTTAATACAAATTTATCTTCAGCACCAAGTACAACATCATGTAATAAGTCTTCGCCAAAGATTGGATTATCATAAGTTTTTCCATTTACTTCAGCTTTTGTTTTTAAAGAACCAAAGAAAGTTTCTTTATATGTATCAAGTGCTTTTTCATCATAATCAACAATACAATCACCATTTGTCCCCGCAACATTTTGTTTAAAGTCAAATGTTAAATGAGCTGTTGAAGTACGATAAGGATTAAGCCATGCATGGAATTCCATACCACGTTCATGAGTAACTTCAAGCATCCATTCAAGAGGATCCCATCCTGGATCAACACCATATCCAACTAAATATTCACTCCATGGATTATATCTAGAAGGATAGAATGCATCATTATTTGGTCTAATTTGGAAAATAATTGTATTTAGATTTTTTTCTTGTGCATTATCTAAAACTTTTATATATCTAGCTTTCCAATCATTAATTGCAGCTTCGCTTGTTCCATCTTGTTTTCTAAAATCAATGTTTGAAACAGTTGCAACCCATACTGCACGCATTTCAACCATCTCAGGTGTATAAGGTTTAAGCGTTGCAATACCATTCCATGCCTTAGCACTTTGATAAGATCCAAATGTTATTAAAGCACCAAGTACTAAAAATAATAGTATTTTAATAATTTTATTTTTCATTTTTAACTCCTACTTTCTTTAATAATTCAAAATAATTTTCATGTGTTACTTTATTTATATCTTCTTCTTTAAAGCCTCGTTTTCTCATTTCTGTAACAACATTATTTGCATCGGCATGTGTTACTAAATCATCAAGGTTTGAATTATGATCATTAAAATCATCTAAATAATCCATCATATCAAGGCCAAGCATTACATGGTCGATTCCGATAATATTGGCAATGTATTCAATATGATCTACAAGTCCTGCTACAGTTTTTCTATCATTTTGTGGTGATACAAAATTTCTTGCAGAAACAACCCCAACATATCCGCCTTTTTCTTTTAGCACTCGTAATTGATCGTCATTTAAATTTCTTCTATGATTACAAAGTGTATATGCATTAGAATGACTTGCAATAATTGGTGTTTTTACATATTCACAAACATCGTAAAAACTTTTTATATTTAAATGAGAAACGTCAATAATCATTTTATTTTCTTGCATGAAATCTAAAAATTCTTTTCCTAGATCAGTTAATCCTCTTTCGGCAGGACCTGCAACACCAGTTGCTAAATGATTTTCCTCGTTCCAAGTAAGACTAGCATGTCTTATTCCTAAATTATACATTTTCTTTAAATCTTCAAGTGTATGCACATTTCTTAAACCTTCTAATCCATAGATAACATCATATTTATCTTTATAAGGTTCAAAAGCATCTAATGCTTTTTTATATGCAGGATAAACATCAAAATCTTTATCTCCGTAAACTACCCAAATTCCACCTTGGATATTTCCTTTTGTTAAGTTTTCTAAGTGATATTTTTCAAAAGGATCTATGCATCCCTCATCTTTTCTTGTAAAAAGATTATGAAAAATATCGCTATGTGTATCATATATTTTGTTCATTTTTATATCTCCTTAGAAAGTACTCTTATTATATTATATTATAAACTATATTTTTTTTCAATAGTTTTACCAAAAATAAAGACTAAGGTACAACTACCTTAGCCTTTTAATTTATTATTTATTTTTTCTTAATACCAAAACCGCAAGAGAAAGTGCAGTAAGTGTAGAAACAATAACTGAAGCACTTGTACTTGAGCAAGAGCATCCACCATTTGGTTGTGGGTTTGGATTTGGTTGTGGATTTGGTTGTGGTTCTGGATTAGGATTTTCAACTGTTTCAATAATCCAGTTAGCTTTAAGTTTTACATTGCCAGTTTGATAAATACCAATTGAAGTAACTTTTTGACCAGCCTCATTTAACCAACCATCAAATGTAATTTTCTTTCCTTCTACTTGAACAATCTCTGTAGGAGTTGGAAGAGTTTCTATTCCTTTACCTTCAACATAGACATTTGGTGCATCAAGCGTAGCTTCTACTCCATTTAAATCATATGTAATATTAAATACATTGGCAACATCAAAATAATTTGAATAAACTGTTTCAGTTAATACGCCATCAGAATATACAACTTTAATTCTATTTTCCATTGATGCAAATGGCCAAGATTTCCATGAAACATTTATAACATCATTTAAAACAATACCAGATGCTATTAATCTTTCGTCACCATCATATTCAACATATACTGAATAATTAAGTGTTCTTGCTTCTTCATATTTTGATTCAAGTGAGAAAGAAACATTTGTTGAAGGTGAATATGCATTTTCAAGTTTAATTGAATCTTGGACAGTTAATGGAGTATATTCAACTGATGAATTAAAGTCAAGTTTAATAAACTCATCTGACATGTGATATCTTTTTGAGAATACTGTAAAGTAATAATCATACTCAGGATCATAATCATCAATACTAATACTTAAACTCTTATTTTCTTGATAACCTTCAAATTCAACAATAGAACGTGTTGTAACATCACTTGTGTCAAGAGTTTCACCTTTTTTAACTTTGTATACTGCATATACATTAGCATTTTCTAATAAATCAAATGTTAATGAATATGATGTAGATCCAACAGCATTACGAATTTTGATGTCTTCTACCATTAATCCTTTTGCATCATTTTCACCAACAGGAATTGGGATAACTTTTTCAGACCATGTTTGTTTAACAAGTTTCATACCATTTTCATGAGTTTTGTCAACAAACTTATATAAGTTTTCATATGAATAGAATGCAGAACCTACAATTGAGTCAAACTTTTGATTATAGTATAATTGGTTCTTCACTTCACTTGCAAGAGCAAATTGTTTTTTGTCATCTCTATATTTATAGATACCATGAGCAATATAAAGTTTAATATCTTTTTTACCTTCAAGTCTTCTTTGAGCATTAACTTGTTCAATTTGTTCTGCCCACCACATAACGATATCTGCATATGGAGCTTCTGTACTTGAGAATCCATAATAAACTTGTGGTGCCATATAATCTACCCAACCTTCTTTTACCCAAGTTAGAGTATCAGCATATAAGTCATTATATGAACTATATGCAGAAGCATGAGTGTTAGAACCGTTTTCTACACAACGATATTCGTTTTCACGGCAATATTCAATATTACTGCGCCAAACAGCTGCTGGTTTTGCACCAAATTCTACTACATCATTATGTTCTTCATTATATTTATCAACCATTAATCTAATTGATTTGATCATATGGTTTAAACTTGCACGTCTAAAATCACCAAGATTAAGTCCTTTTTCTAAATGAGCATATTCAGCTTTACCTTGTTTATAAGCTTCATAGCAAGGTAAGTCATTTAAAGTATTTTCACCTACTAAACTTGCATCATAGTTTTTGCCACCTGCAAAGTTACCATTATAGTTATTTGCAGCACCGCCACCTGATAAATAGAAATAGTCATCAAAGTGGAAGCCATCAACATCATAATTTTCAATAATTTCTTTACATGTTGCGACTAAAAATTCTTGAACTCTTGGATCACTTGGGTTAAGAATTAATCTTGTGTCTGATTCACCCATTACTACGCAATCAGGATTAATTCTTGCAAAGTTGCCTTCATCAAGTTTAGCAATTGCATTTTTTTTGAATGCAATTAATTCACTATTTGTATATTCAGAAGCTAAACTATCTTCTCCTGGTAAAACGCTATAAACAGTAACTCTAAATGCATTCATCCAACATTGGAAAACAAAACCTCTTTTATGAGTTTCTGTAACCATCCATTCAAGCGGATCCCATCCTGGATTTACACCTGCTCCGGCTAAGAACTGACTCCATGGATTAAGTTCTGATTCATAGAATGCATCATTAGAAGGTCTTACTTGGAAGTATAATGTATTCATATTATACTCTTCCATTCTATCTAAAATAGAGATAAATTCTTGTTTATACTTTTCAATAGCTGCAGGAGTAGTTCCTTCTTGTTTACTAATTGCAATGTTATATACAGTTGCAACCCAAACACCACGCATTTCATATTCAGCAGTTAAATAATTTCTAGGCATTTCAACTTCTTTATATGTTCCATAGTGTTTAATTGTATTACCTTCTTTATCATATATTTTAACATATTGAGTTTCTGCAAATGCAACTCCAAATGTTGATAATACAAACACTAAAATTATAGATAAAGAAATAATTAAGCCTTTTAGTGTTTTTATTTTATAGTTCATCTTTAATTACCTTCTTTTGGTGCGGAAGGATGTTAAAACATTCTGCATATTGTTTCTTACATAAAGCACCTCTGCATCTTGCTAAAGATGTATAATAATCATAATATTTGAAATCTTTACTATTCATTACAAACCAATGTTCATGAAGAGCTTTGCACCAAAGATCAAATCCTTTTGTAACATCAACATAAATATATGGTTCAAAATCATGATCATCTTCCCAGTTTTCTGCAAAGTAAATTGGAGCATAATGTCTTTTTCCTTCGCTATTACCAACTACACCTGCCATAAATTGTGCATCTTGAACAATGTAATGTGTTCTATCGTGATCTTTATGCATTCTACTACGCCAATGTGTAATAATTAAATTTGGTTTATATTTAACAATTAATTCAGCTACTTCTCTTCTAACTTTTTCATCATTAGGAAGTTCACCATCGCAATATTCTAAAACAACAGCTTCGCCATTAACTAACTTAGCAAAGTTTTCTGCTTCTTGAATTTTTTGTACTCTATATTCTTGTGGTGTTAAGTGAGCAGGATTTCCTCTTTCACCAGCAGTTAATGCAACGGTAATATTTTTACCGCCATCTACTGCATTACTTGCCATAAGTGCACCAGCAGTTAATTCTGCATCGCCAATGTGTCCACCGATTACCATTATTGTTTTTGCCATATTATATCTCCTTTTCCATTATTGCAAAACTTTGGATAATTTTAAATCCAGATTTTAAATATATATATCTCGCATGATTTGTACGACCTGTAAAAAATGTCATAAATTTAGAGCCATGTTCTTTTGAATAAAGACCCAAAGAACACCATAATCCTTGTCCAAGTCCAAGTCCTCTTATCTTTGGTGAAATTGCAATTCCATCAAAATGCGCTCTTCCTGATTCTTCAGTATACATTGCACCTGTCCAACCATAGACTTTGTTATCTTTAGAAACAACCAAGAACGGATTTGGTTTAGTTTTTGCAAGATTTTGTTTAATAACTCTAATAAATGCTTCATCGTTAATATCTTCATAAAACTCATCAAGACCAAAATGTCTATTTTCATCATAAGTTTCAATTACATAACCATCAGCTTTATTTTTTTCTAATTTTTCTTTAACTTTTTTAGGCATTTCATATTTTTCTAAATCTAAATGAAATGCATCTTGATGATCAACAACTAAGTATTCATTGTTAATTAAGAACAAGTATAAATCACTATTTACAAATGCACCTGGTGCTCCTGCATGGTCATGTTTATTAGTATTTGGAATATACCAAGGAAAATTAAGTGTGCTTCTATAGCTTACTTTTAATTTATTTTTACCTTTTAGCTTAATATATTCTTCAACATGATTTAAGAGCATTTTCCCATAACCATTTCTTCTATAATTTTTATCTACTAGTAAAAGTGGTAAATATCCAGGTTTTGTATCATCTAATTTTTCATATTCTCTAATTAGTCCTATTGCAAAACCGATAATTTTGTTATCAACCTCTAAAACAAATGCACCATCACTTTTAAAATCAGGATGTTCTAAAACATGTGTTTTAAATGTTTCCGATGTAAATGGTTTATAACAAACTGTATTTTCATTCCATAACTTAACAACACTTGTTAAGTCATCTAGTGTAAATAATCTAATCATCTTAGTATTCCTCGATATGTGAAATTATATAGTTTGCAAGACGAGGTCTTAATGAAGCTGTAGGGCCATTATCTCTTGTAGGATGAACTCTATTAGTTAACATGCAGAAACCAATTTTATTTTTTCTATCAATCCAAATATTAGTTCCAGTAAAACCAGTATGAAGAATTGTTTCTTCACTTGTAAGTTCACCGGCAGATGAATTCGCACCTCTTACAATCCAACCGATACTACGAAGTTCTTCAGTTAAGTAAACACCATGTGTTTCTTTTACTTGTGGTGTATAGAATAGATCAATTGTTGCTTTTGAAAAAATTCTTTTACCTTTGTAAACACCATCATTTAGAATCATTTCAATAAAATGACTAATATCTTCTACGCAAGAAAATACGCCCGCATTCCCACTTACACCATGAAGAGCATAAGCCATTTCATCATGTACTCTTCCTCTTAAAACACCTTGATAAACAGAATCACGTCGTTCTTCTGTTGGAGCACAACGTTCAATATTGCTTGGGTTATAACATGTACTATTCATTTCAAGTGGAATAAAGATATTTTCTTTAGCAAATTCATCAAGTTTCATACCACTAACACGTTCTATTAGCTTACCTAAGATAATATAGTTAATGCAAGAATAAAGAATTTTTGAACCTTTTTCATATTCTAATTCAAGTTCTAAAATACTATTCCAAACTTCAGATTCATCTTTCATACTAGCAGCGCCAGCTAAATATGGTCTAATTCCTGATGTGTGTGTCATAAGGTCATAGATGCGTACGTTTCCATGTTTGAATTCTGGAATATATCTTTTAACTGGATCAAATAATCTAATCTTTCCACTTTCTACAAGTTTCATAGCACATGAAGTAGTAGAAATAACTTTTGACATTGATGCAATATCATAAAGAGTATCTATATTGTTTTCTTCAATAAATGGAACTAATGCCTTATGGCCAATACTACCGAAATGTTTTTTCTTCTTTGTTACAATAACATAATTTGCGCCTGGCAATTTTTCTTCATTTATTGCTTTTCTAATAATATCATTAAATTCTTTTACAGGCATACAATCCTTCTTTCTTATTGATGTTTAATTAAGTAATAGTTTTTCTTTCCTCTTCTAATTACTGTATATTCATTACCAATAGCAGTTTCTTTAGAAACAACATATTCTAAATCTTTTACTTGAACACCGTTTACTAAAACAGCACCACCATTAATAAAGTCACGTGCTTCACGTTTAGATGAAGCTGCTTTAACGCTCATTAAAGCATCAATTAAATTTATATTTTCTGAGATTTCTTGTGTTGGCACACCTTCAAAGCCCATGGCAATTTCTTCTTTTGTTAAAGAACCAACTTTACCACTAAATAATGCTTGTGATAAATTTATAGCTTGTTCAAGAGCAGCTTCTCCATGAATCATTCTTGTCATTTCAGCAGCAAGAGCTTTTTGAGCAGCTCTTAAATGAGGTGCTTCATTAAATGAAGTTTCAAGTTCTTCTATTTCTTCTTTTGTTAAGAATGTAAATTGTTTTAATTCTTTAATTACATCTGCATCAGGTGTATTATACCAGAATTGGTAGAAAGCATATGGAGATGTTTTCTCAGGATCTAGCCATATAGCTCCGCCTTCTGTTTTACCAAATTTAGTACCATCTGATTTTGTAAATAGAGGGACAGTAACGCCATATGCTTTTGCGTCAAAACCATGAATTTTACGAATTAACTCAAGTCCACCTGTAATATTACCCCATTGGTCTTGTCCACCTACTTGTAAAGTACAGCCTTCTGCTTTGTATAAATGTTCAAAGTCTAAAGCTTGTAAAATTTGATATGTAAATTCAGTAAATGAAATACCACTATCAAGTCTACTTTTTACAGTATCTTTATTAATCATATAATTAACATTAAATAATTTACCATATTCTCTTAAGAATGTTAAAATATCTAATTGATGTGTCCAATCATAGTTATTTACTGTCTTACATTCAAATAATTTATTTACTTGTGCAGTAATCTTTTCTGCATTTCTCTTAATTGTTTCAGCCGATAAAAGTTGACGTTCAGCTGTAGGTTTAGGATCACCGATAAATCCAGTTGCACCCCCAATTAAGAATATTGGATGATGTCCATGTTTTTCAAGTCTTTTACTAAAGATGTAAACTAATAAATGTCCTACATGTAAACTATCACCAGTAGGGTCAGCTCCTAAATAAAATGTTAACCCACCATTATTTATCTTATCGATTATTTCCTCATCTGTAACATTGTGAATAAGTTCACGCCATTTTAATTCTTCGAATAAATTCATAAGTATATTGTCCTTTCTCTATATAAATAAAAGTCCTTAAAAAGATGTAAAGTTGCTATAACATAAACTAAACTTTCTTTTTAAGGACGAGCAATTCTTTTAAAATACCCGCGGTACCACCTTAATTCAGGAGATAAAATCCTGCGCTTTATGAGTATTAAATTATACATAATTCGCATCATAACTTGTCGTTTTTTCACCAAACAAACGATCTCTACATTACCATTATTAAGCTACTAAATAGTTATTAGTTTCTTGTTGATTCTCGTCTTACAACATTATAATCAACAAGTTTTTTTGTATCTTCTATATCTTCTTCACTTTCCATTAATTCAGTTAATAAGTTCATTGCTTCTTCACCAATTTCATAAATTGGAGTATTAATACATGTTAAAGTTGGTCTAGATAACTCAGCATATTTAGTATTTTGGAATCCAACTACTTGCAATTCTTCTGGAATATGAATATGTAGATTACGAGCAACATTAATAAATGAAACAGCCATTGAGTCACGAACAACAATTGCAACATCTGGATGTTCTTTAGATAATAACTCATAATATTCTTTTTCATGAGCGCCGATTTTACCAGGAACACTAATAACTCTTGGTTCTAAACCAGCCTCATTCATAGCTTCTAAATAACCTTCTACTTTTAAATCATTAACAACATATTTTCTCAGTGATGTAATAATCCAAATTTTCTTATTACCTTTTTTAATCATTTCATTAGTAATTTCATATGCTGCTTTTTTATAATCAATTGATACACTAGGTACTGAATCATCGCTACATACTGTATTTGTTAAAACAACGTTAACATTAACATCTCTAATAATTTCTAGGTGTTCTTCAGTAATTTCATCATTGATATATAAAACTCCATCAACGCTACTTGCAAGAACTTCTCCCCATAAATTATGTTCAGATGACATTCCTTGCCCTTCTTCTTTTGAAGGATGATTAACGAATAGTCTTAATAAATAGCCTCTACGCATAGCGCAATCTGCTATACCATCAACCATACCTGCAATTGAACTTCTTGTTAATTCTGGTACAACAACAGCAACTGTTGTAGATTTAGAACTAGCTAAGCCTTTAGCATTAAGATTAGGTTTATAATCTAATTCACGAATAATTTTCTCGATTTTCTCACGTGTACCAGCCTTTACTTTTTCGGGGTGATTTAATACACGAGATACCGTTGCAAGTGAAACACCAGCTCTTCCAGCAACATCATAAATTTTAATTTGGCTACTGTAACGATTTTCATTCTTTACTGAATTTCTCATTTTATAACACTCCTTTTCCAAAAAATTTCAACCTTCTACATATATATTATATCATTTTAAAAGGCAAAGCACAAATAAAATGAAAATAAAAGTTTAGCGTTTTCACTAAACTTCTTTTTCATTAATTATTTGTTTTATATATTTATTTATTCGACCAGCCCCAAGAAACACCAATACTTCTTTTCTTTCTTTTTTTACATTTTTTAAAACATCAATATTAAACCTTTTATAATTTGAAAAACACTTAATTACTTCTTCTTCTAAATTTTCATTGTATGGTTCTCGTGCCGATGTAAATACTTTTTCTATGTAAACATCATCAAATAAACTTAGGGCTTTATTAAACCCTTCACAAAATTCTAGTGTTCTTGTATAGGTATGCGGTTGAAAGATTACTTTAATTTTTGTATTCGGATAGCTTAAATGTAAGGTTTCATATAGACTCCTTATTTCAGTGGGATGGTGTGCATAATCATCAATTAAAATAGTATTCCCATATTCATAACTTTTTAATCTTCTTTTTGGTAATTCTAAATTATTTGTATATGGCATAATACCTAATATAATACATACAATAACACCGCCAATATAATCATATATCATATGCTTACCAAGAAAAGGAATAAAGTATTTATACTTTTTATTTGTTCTTTTTTCTAAAAGTAAAATATCATATCCATTATTCTTTTCTTTGACTATCTTAATTATATAGTCATTATAATCTTCAAATCCAAATGAAATTTTATTTTTATGTCTTAACTTTCGAGCATTTACGTCATCACCATTCACTATTAATGTTTTAGATTTATTAGAGAATTTTTGAAATGATGATATTACTTGTTTAATGTTTTTAAAATAATCTGGATGATCTAACTCAATATTTGTAATAAGAGCAATCAATGAACTATATGACAGGAAGTGGTCTTTATATTCACATGCTTCTAAAACTAAATAGTGTGTTACATTCGTTCCGTATCCACTTCCATCACCAATGATATACGAAGAATTCTTATTAAGCATTTGTGAAAGAAGATATGAGGTAGTTGTTTTGCCATGAGTTCCAGCTATACAAATTAAGTTCTTATCTAATATTTTACCAATAAAATCATGATAATAATAATACTCAAAATCATTTAAAATTATTTTAGCAACTTCCTCACATTTTTCATCAAATGCATTCCCTATTATATATGTATATTCTGGAGTGATATTTTTATTAGAAAAGCTTAATACTTCAATCTTCTTCTTTTTTAATATTTCATCAGTGAAAAATTCATCATCAACATCACTTCCAACTACAAAATGTCCAGAATCTTTTAATAAACATGCAAGACTTGTCATTCCCGTTCCTTTGATACCTACTAAATAATACTTCATTAAAACATCACCATATAATCATATGCATCTTACACCTTTTAATATGCTACTTAGAAAAATCAATCTTGAAGAAATTTGTATTTTATGATAATATGTTTAGGAATTATAGACAACTATGTATGAGGGATGGGTTATGTTCATTAGTATTAGTCCACCTAACTTTTGGTACTTCTTTTGGATTTTGTTATCTGGTGGAGTATTTGTTGGGTTATATTTTTTATTAAGAAATAAATCAGACAAAACAAAGAAAATAGTTTTATTTTCAATTTTAGTTTTTGCTTTAATATTACACTTCGCAAAGTGTTTCTTCCCACCTTATTCTAACAATCCATATAGACTTTATAGTGATATTTGGTTTATTAATATTTGTGCAGCAAACATTTTGTTATTTCCTTTTATCTTTATTTCTAAAAATAAAGCTTTGAAAGATTATATGTTTTATATTGGAATAATAAGTGGAGCAATATCTTTAATATACCCAATGGAACCACTTGCAAAAATAAATCAGCAAGCAGAAACACTAGATATTATTAGATTCTATATTCATCATTCAATTTTACTTATTGTACCTTTACTAATGGTTGTTTTAAAACTTCACAAACCTAGTTATAAAAACGCTATTAAGATTCCTGGAATTTTACTTGCGGTACTAGTCTTTATTATTATAAATCAAATTTTCCAAAGTGAAGTTGGTTTTGTTCCTTTAAGAGATGATAATTTCTTCTTTCCGAACTATAAGAACACTTCATTAATTTGGGGACCTGGAGAACATCCAGGAACAAAAGCAATTGGAAATATACTTTCTTATTTATGTCCAAACATCTTTAAGATTGTTCCTGTTGGAGAACATGCGGGTGAATTTAAACATTGGCCATGGTTTTGGTTAATTGTTCCGGCATATACTGTGCTTACTCCACTTTGTTTTAGTTTATCTTTAATATTTGATTTTAAATCATTCAAACATGATGTCGCAATACTATTTAAGAAAATCGAAAATTTAAAAAAGAAATAATACTAGGAGGGGAAAATGTTTCTATTATCAATAACAGATTGGATATATTCAAGATATCCGACTGAAACAGGAGAGCCTACAAAAGCAGCTGCATGGGGCCCATTACATATTATTACATTACTTTTAACAATTGGCATTATTATCGGAATAGCACTACTTTTAAGAAAAAAGAGTATGAAAGTAAAAAAACCAATAATTATTGCATTATCCGCTTGCTTGCTATTTTTTGAAATTGCACGACGTGTTATTAACCTAACAAACGGAAACACAATAACATTAGATTATGCCTTATGGGTACTAGTTCCTAGACCTTGGTGTGCAATTAGTGTATGGTGCGTTATTCTTGCGCCACTTGTAAATAAGAAATTTTTCTACAATGTGACTGCAATGTGTGGAATAATTAACTGCGTTATATTCTTCGCATCACCTGAGGTAGGTTTTAGACCTGATTATATTTTATTTGAAGATGTATATTCTATAGCAACTCACGTACTACTATTTATCTCTTCAATATCAATCATTACACTTGGTTTTTCTGAGTTTAAGTTCTATCGTGAAAGCTACTTTAATGGATTTGGCAAAGATTTATTAATGATTGTTGGAATTTTTGTATATGCTTTCATTGAAATTTATCTACTTAAAATTGAAAAAGATCCGCTTTATTTTATGGAAAACAATGGTGTCCAAAAAGTACTTGGAATTGAATGGGGTGAATACTTAGTATTATATACAGTATTCTTAGTTGTTTATTTTGGATGTTTCTATTTCATTTACTATTTAGCAACAAGAAATAAAGAAGAAGAAATTATAAAAGCACCAAAAAGAGAAAAGAAGAAAAAGAAAGAATTTGTTAAAGTTACTTACAAAAAGAACAAAGCACCACTTAAATAGTGGTGCTTTTTTAATTATTTATTAACTTTAAATTCTTTACAAAGTCTTTGTGGATTTTCAACAATTTGTTTTAAGATTTCAATGTAGTTTGCATGGAAGCTATCAACATCAGATTCTTTTGTAATCTTACTTTGAACATCATAACCCATTCTAATTTCATTTGTTTCAACATCAAATAAAGAAACTAGATAACAAGGAAGAGCTCCTTTACCATTTGAGTAAATGCAATATTCAACATCTTTTCTCTTAATATATGGAACAAAAGAGAATGCAATACCATAATATGTTTCAAGCATTGAAGATGGATATGTTTTATGAAGTAACATTTCAAAATCAACATCTGGGAAATAATATCTACGATATAATTTCATTTGTGTTTCATAGAATGCTTGAATATTATCTACAAATGATTTATCATAATCAACTTCAGTAAAACTACCTACACTTTGTACTTTACAACCTGCGCAATTTTTTTCAAGTGTTGTACCACGACAGTTACATAATTCTAAAGGTAACATTGTAGTAGTATTATTATTAATTAACGCACTAGTTAAAGAACATGCATAGAAGAATACTGTTGTTGGAGATAAATTATATTCTTTACAGAAATCTAATACTGGTAAAACTACTTCTGGAGAAATTTCTCTTTCATAGCCAACTGTATCATTGTTAATAAAGAACATCTTTTGAGCACGTTTGTTTTTGTTAACTTGTTTTACCCAAATTGGATCATTATCACCTGCAATACCAGCATAATATGGTTCTTCATGAGTTGCAAAATAATTTTGGAAAAATTCCTTACAATCATTATAACTAAATTCATTATGGAATCTCTTTAAGTCTTCAATAACAACTTCTTCATATTTTCCTGGAGCTTCAGGTAATTCTTTACCTTCTACTAAACAATCATATACTTTGAATAGATCATTTAAAATAAAATCAATACCATAAATATCAAGTACGATATGGTTAACTTTTAATAATACCATACTTTTTCCATCAAAAGTTCTGATGAAATAAGGAATAATTTGTTCACCTTTCATATACTTAATTGCTTTTGAACGAACTTTATCAATAAATTTAGTTTGTTCTTCTTCAGTATGGAATTCTAGGTGTTCGATATTATCAAATGTAACTTCATCTTCGCCTAAGAAATATTGCATTAATTGTTTATTCTGTTTCACAAAGCGAATTCGTAAGCAGTCGTTTCTTTTTACGACTAAATTAAATGCTTTATCTAATAAAGCAAAGTCCATTTCTTCATTCTTTGAAGCTGAGAAAACGATATTTACTACTTTTGGCCAAAGTGTATATTTTGTTTGTAATAAAATAACGTTTTGTGATGGACATAATTCATATAGTTTTCTTTCATTTTTCATTTTTAACCCTCACTTTGTTGAAATATAATTTCAACTCTACTATTATATCACATTTGTGTTTTTTTCTCAACAAATATATTAATTTTTACAAATATCGACTAAAACCCACAAATACATTCCTGTAGTATGTCCCCAAATTTCTTTATAAACAGCTTGAGTGGCTGTTGGCCAATATGGTTCATCAGTATAATCTTTTGTCATAATACCAACTGGTAAAGCGCCGACTAGCTGAGGAGAGAAAGCAACATATAAAGGATGATAGTTATATCCTTCGCCATACATTGTTGATGTTGCAAATGGGTTTTTACCAAATATCCATTCTATTTGATCGAATACAATTTGTTTTAAATTTTCATCATTTAAGAATTTTGCAATCATTGATACTGCTTTTGTTTTACTTAAAAGTGTTGCATGGAATCCTCTTCGTTGAATTGATACTGGGAATATTCTTACATAGGCATTATCTGAAACTTTTCTACCCATTGATATTTGTTTTTGAAGTTTAATAAGTGCTTCTTCTTTTGTACCATATG
>JAEIGA010001865.1_pt1 | contig 33493 bp, 59 predicted proteins | sample 9270691 | NCBI WGS metagenome assembly JAEIGA01 (sample SAMN17057246, study PRJNA624740) | gut metagenome | biome: biome; isolation source: fecal sample | host: Bos grunniens | place: China: Xizang | collected 2019 | reverse complement strand
CTGTACAAAATAAAGTTATAACGGAAGCGTTAAATGAAAGGGTTAAGTATACCGATTACGCAACAACTTCTAAAGCGGGTATCGTGAAAGTAAATGGTGCTTATGGAACGCAGGTTTTAGGTGGTGAAATTTTAGGAATAGCAAGGGCAAGTGATGTGGATATAAACGCAAGAACTGATAATTATAAGCCAATCGTTCCTATGAATTTAAACTATGCTGTAAAGAAAGCGTTGACTGAACCAACGGTAGGAGGCACGCAATTTCCTAAAAATTGGTCTGATGAAGATAAAGCAAAAGCAAGAGCAACAATAGGAGCAACGGCTCTTTATAAACATACTATCACTTTTAGCATTGCAGAAACGGGTGCGATTATTTATATTACATATTATTCTTATAATACTGATACCACTTTTAGTTTAAGTGAATACCCTTATATGTTTATAGACGAAGAAGATGTATTATCTCCGCCAATAGTTACGATTAGTGGATTATTAAACCCTAAAACGATGAAGTTAAGAGAGAACTCAAACAATAACAAGTTGCAATATGCAATGGCTATAAATGAAATGTTTAGTGGAGAAAATGTAACAGTAGACGGAACAAGCATTTCTCATAGTTGGATAGCAGTTTAAAGGAGAATAAATTATGTATTACATTTATATAGACAAAAAAACAAATAGAATAATAGATGTTAAAAACAAAATAGTTGAGCATAGTGACAACTTAATAATTTGTGAAGTTGAAAATTTGCCCGAAAAATACGATTATTTAGAAGTTTTAAACCTTCGAAAAGAAATTAAAACTTGGAAAGAAATTCAAGAAGATTACGATGGCAACGGCGAAATAGTCGCAAAAGAAGTTGAAAAGTCGAGAACTTATTTTACTTGCGATTTAGTGGCAAAGTTTAGACCTCAACCAACGCTAGAACAAATAGAAAAACTTAAACAATTAGAATATGAAAAACTTGTTGAAAGTCTTATAAGGCAAAAATACAACCTTTCAAACGAACTTGCAATTTTAAGGCAAGCAACAACAAAAGTTGATGAATTTAAAGCATATAACGAATATGCTGAAAAATGCAAAAATCAAGCAAAATCAAAAATCTACGGAGGTTAAAAATGATAGTTGAATTAAACACAATGAATATTGTAAGGCTTGGAATATCCGAGCCTTTTATTGTGCCTGAAAATTTAGAGTTGGAATTTGAAAGTGTTTATTCTTTAGACAAACTTTTAGTTGAAGTTAAACAAAATGATAAAAAACAAAAGTTTGTAACTTACAATCGTAAAGTCGATATTTCAGAGTTTACAAAACAAGGTGGACTTATAGAAGTAGCCGTTAGTTTAATTTGTGGTGGCGAAGTTGTTAAAGAGTGGGAATTAGAGCCTATTGTTGTTAAAGAAATTAACGGCGCATTTAAAATATTAGATTTTTACGAAAATTTAATAGATGAACACATTTTACCAATAAAAGAAGAATTTGATTTAATTAATACAAACATTTTAACAATTAAAGAAAAAACCAACGAATTTATCGAAAAACACAACGAACTTGCTAAAACGGTAAGTGCAATTAAAGAAAATTATTAAAATAAAGGAGAATTTATTATGGATTTCAATGCAGTTTATGAAATAGTAGCGCCTTATTTAGGCTCAACGGGTATAGCAACGGCTATAGTTAGTATTTTGGTTTTAGTTCTTAAAGCTTCTACAAGTATTAAGAACTTTACAAACGCTTTTAAAAGCACAAACAAGCTGATTGAAGATAGCGTTAAAAAAGTTATTCCACAACACTTATACGTTAAAATTCAAGGCGTGGCAAAAGAAGAGTTCGCAAAAATGAAAGTAGAACTTTTAGAGAGTGTAAACGAAAAATGGGTTAAACAAATAAACGCTAATACCGAACTTATGCAAGCAATGGCTTTAGCATTATGCTCAATGAAAGCTATTCCCGATAGTCAAAAGGAGATTATTGCTAATCTTATAGACGTTAAACCCGAAAGAACTGATGAGCTAGTAATTGAGTTGCTCCCGGAAGAGAGTAAAGAATTTAAAGCAACTGAAAATATGGAAGCTCAAAAAATTATAATTGAGTAAAGGAGATAACGGGGTATGAAAAAAACATTAGCAAGTTGGCTGTTTTTTGTTTTAAGTATATTGTTTATGCTTGTTATTCCTTGTGTGTTTGTTTGGTTGCAATATGGCGATTTAGAAAACACATACAAAGTTTCAGTCACAGCGATAATTTTAATTATTGCAATATACTTAACCTTTAAGAAAATTATTCTTAACAAGTGGTTAAAAACGCTTGACGCAAAAATTATAAATATAGAAACAAACGCTTTATCAATAGTTGATGAAGAAAGCATTAAAGCAAATAAAACGGTATGGCGATTATGTTCCGTGGCTAAGGTGCTTTTGGATAGTGTAGTTCCGATTTGTATAGCTATTTTATCCGTTCTTACTATCAAAGTTGTAGAACAAGGTTTAATCAAGCTTTACGGTTGTTTAATATTTTGCTTAATTTCAATAGGGTTAGGTATTGTGTTTAGAATTGTAGAAATCATGACAACTAAGCTACACCACGAAAAAAGGAAGTGATAAAATATGAATTTTAATAAAAATGAAATTTTAGAAACTTTAGCAAAAATCGGTTTTATGGTTTTATTGCTGGTTGTTGTAATGTTAATTACTTTAGGAATAGATTTAGACTTTAAAAGGCTTTTAAGCCTTGAATATTGGGTGCAAGTATTTATGCAACTCATAATCACTATGATTGTTTTTAATATGGTTGCAACGTCTCATTTAAGGACTAAATCACTAAATAAAAACGGAAGATTTTTTATATCATACGCTACCAATAGACTTCGCATTGAAGAGATAGAAAAAAATTCTCTTTACGATAAATTAACGGAAGTAGTAGAGCTTGAAAATCAAGAAATCTATATAAAAAAGTGTAATGATATGTTGCATAAAATATCATTTAGACTCAATTATAATGAAGTAATTGATAATATCAACGATATTGATAGTTTAACTGAAAAATATAAAATTAATAAAAATCATAGAAAAAAACAACTTATAAAAGTTGCTAATAAAATCTTTAGTGGAAAAGTTCGTATTGTGAAAATTAAAGATGATATGTTTTTAAGGGATAGAGAACTCAACACCACTGAAAAAAGTTTAATTGGCTTAAATACTGCTAAAGATAAATTCAAAGGCAATATTTATAAAATGTCAACGTTTTTAATTGTTTCTATGCTTCTTCAAATAATTACATATACTTACGTTCAAGTTGATTTTTGGACTTGGTTTATTACAAATTTAACGTTGTTTGTTAGTGCAATAGTATCAGGCTTTTATGAAGCTAATCGAGAAATACGTTTAAAAACTGCAATGTATGAAGAACGCAACGCTTTTTTAAAGCGTAGATTAAGTATTAACGTCGTTTATAAAGGCGAATAAATTTAAAGGCTTAAGTTTTACTAAAATTAGTAAGATTTAAACCTTTTTTTAATTGAAATTTTTATCAAAATGTTACTATATAGTTACCAAAACACAATATATACAATATATAGTGTATTTTATGTTATTTTATACACGATATGTAGTATAAATAGTGTCCCTAACTCTCCGCCAATGTAAAAAAACGCTTGTTTTTGGCTAAAAAATGCTAAAAACGGGCGTTTTTTAATGTGTATTATACTATATTTTTGTGTAGTTTGTATTATTTTGTTACTAAATTTGTTACTAAATTTTGCTTATAATTTCATTTTTGTCGTGTATATATAAATGCAAATAAGTTTTGGTAACCATTTCAATGCTATCTGAAATTAAATCTGCAACTAAAGGAATGCTTCCACCCATTGACACTATCATAGACACAAAACTGTGGCGTAGCCCATGAAGATTTATTCGTTTTACAGATGCAATTTCACAATAACGGTCAAATACTCTTGTTAAAGTGTTTTCTGCAATAGGCTTTTCTCCACCAAAAAAGAACTTTCCATCGGGTTTAACGTAATTGTTTAGTATTTCTTTTAACGGCTTGCAAATAAGCGTTGTAGCTTTTTTTTCGGCTTTAGTAGAAGTTATATTATAAGGACTACCGTCAAGGGTTTTACGAGTTAAAGATTTGTTAAAAGCAATTTCTTTTTCTTTAACATCATTAGGCGAAAGTGCAAGAACTTCGCCTTTTCTTCTTCCGGTATAAAAAAGCATTGCAAACAAGGTTTTATACATAGGGTTATCAACTACCGAAATAAATTGCTCAAATTCTTCACGCGTCCAAAACTGCATTTCAGTTTTAGATGCTCTTTTTTTAGGTTTTTTAATGCTTAATAAATAATTAGTGCAGTCGTATCGTTCTGAGCACCAAGTTAAAAAAGAAGATAAACAAGTTCTTATTTTAGAAAGATATTTATACGAGTAGTATTTATTAGTGCGTGGATTAATTGTCGACCAAATCTCATCTTGCCATTTTAACAATTCTTGTTTAGTAAAGTCTTTTAATTGGTAGTTTTGAAATTTAGGGTAAATAAAATGTGCAAAAATATTTTGAGCATCGTATATAGAAGAGTCTTTAAGTTGGTTTCTAACGGCTAAAAAGTATGATTTTGATAAATCTTTAACGGTTAATACTTCTTGTCCTTTTTCAATGCGATTTTGCCTTTTAATAGGGTTGTTTTTAACAAGTTCGCATTTTTCAGTTATGAATTTTAAATAACCTTGTTTAGCAAGCGCTTTTGTCGAAAAGCCTGATAATTTTTTTTGTTTTTCTTCGCCTTCAAAAGTAACAACTCTAAATATAACGTCATAAACTTTACCGAGCTTCTTTGTTTGTCTTTCGTGAATAGAGCATTTATTTGAAGATATATAGTATTCAATAGACATAATTAACCTTTATTTAATCCTAATATTATTTTATGAAGAGCAATAACTTCGTCTTTATGTAAAATATCTTTTTCTAAAAGTTTAATTTGATTTTTTAAATCTTCAACTTCTTTAGTTAAAGTTTTATTTTCTGCAACAAGCAATTCGCGCTCTGCATCTATTACAACAACGTTTTCTTGCAAAGTTGCCATTTTTTCTGTACCAATAACGGCGTTTGTATCAACTAATATATCTTTTAAATCGCAATTTAAAGCAGTGGCGAACTGAAAAAGCGTGCTAACGTATAAAGAGTCTGAACAATTTTTACTGCTTTTAACTCTTATAACCGTTTTTTCGGATAAATTTCCACGTTCTGCAATTTGTTTAACTGTTAACCCCGACTCGTTAATAAGTCTAATTAAATTATCTCTCCACATAATTTCTCCTTAAAGTAAAGTTTGTCCTTTATAACGGACAAAGTTTGTATTTATTAGACAAAGTTTAGGTATTGCAAGACACAAAAGCAGTGATAAAATTAAATCACACGAAATAATGTCATAAAGAATTGCGTAAAGTAGTTTCCTATAATACAATAAACTTACAAACAAATGTTCGTGATTTTACTCATAGGAGATTTAATTATGCAAAACCTTACTGAAACTGAAAACAAACTTATTAATTCTATTAGGGACTGTAAAAGCCCGGATAAAGCGCTTGTTATTGCAACTAGCATAATTTGTCAGTTTTTGTCTAATAAAAAAAGTTAATTGTTGTTAAGACTTTCTATTGCGCCGTTTATCATAGACAATACAAGGTCTTGTTGGTCTTGTGGCACAAGCCTAAATAACTCTATAAGTTTTTGTTCCCCATCGCTTAATTGCGGTGGGGTTTTTTCATTTTGCAAGCCTAACGCTTTTTCTATGGCTTCTACGGTGTCTATTCGGGGATTTGGGGTACGCCCCGAAAAAATACATTTAAGAGTATTTAATGGTATGCCCGATATAGCCGATAATTCGGGTTGTGTTATTTTTTTATATTTCATAACACTTTTAATGTAGTCTATATCCATTTTTTTAATCTCCTTTTTCAATTATGTATCTTTATTATAAAAAAAAAGTGTGATTTTGCAAACTTTTTTTTAAAAAATACTTGACAAGAGTGAGAAATCATACTATACTATCATTACAAAGTGTGATAATTCACTCCAACAAGGAATTTAAACATAAAAAGGAGAAAAGAAAATGGAAAAAATGACAGCAACAGCAATTAAGCGTTTGCGAATATGTAAAGGGTTTTCAGTCATCGACTTAGCGAAAAAGGCTGGCGTAACTAGAACATCTATATATAACTACGAGAAAGGCGATGATTTTCCGTCTGCTAGGGTTATGGGTAAGCTCGCAAAAGCTTTAGATTGCGAAATTAAAGACTTAATTGATTAGGAGAAACAGTATGGAACATTCAGGCTCACCATTAACTTATAACCTTTTTGAAGAAGGTCGCAAGATTGGTTATGAACAAGGCATAAGAAAAGTTTTAGAAATGCTTAAACAACCACCTTATATAGACTTTTTAGAAAGTTGGGTTTTAGATGAAGTGGCAGAAAAATTTCATTTAACAAAAAAAGGAGAAACAGTATGACATATCAAGATAGAGAACAAATATTTAGCAAAGAGTGTTTAACGATTGAAGATATGATGCTTTTATTAGATATGAAGTATCAAGACTCTGCAAAGTTAATAAGAGATATAAAAACACATTTAAAATTAACTAGCAGTTTGCGAATTGATATACAAGGCAAATTACATACTGAAGATTATTTTGAGTATTTTAAAATAACGGACAGGCAACGTTATGTGAAAGAACAATAATGATAGGCATTGTGGTATTTATTGGCTTTGTGCTAATTATAGCCGAGCTTATTTATATAGTAATAAATTTAATAAAAAAATAGGGGGACAAGCCGTGAAAGAGTATATCAGAGCTAGAGCGTTAGCTGGTTTAACGCTAACAGCAAGAGAAAGAGCAAAATTTTTATTATTCTATTCAACTGAAGAAGAAGCAAAGACTTTTTTAAAACTTGAAAAAGGGGGTAAATAAAAATGAAACTACAAGAACGAATAGCTAAAAAGAAAATGACAAATAAAGAGTTTGCAAAGGAACTTAACGTTGATGAGCCAACAGTTAGTAGGTTTGTAAATTATAAGTGTTTACCGATTCCAAGCACTATGAAAAATATTTGTGAATTATTAGAGTGTAAGGTAGATGACATTTATAACGAACAAGAAATTAGTTTTAAAGAGTGTAAAAGAAAACGCCAAGAAAACGAATATTCTTCATACAAGGTAACTGTGAATTTACCAAGAGAGGCGAAAGAGTTTTTACATAAAGCACTAAAGTCTTGTGGATATAAAGATATAACCTATTGGATATATCGTTGCTATGAACGTTTACAAGCGCAATACAAGATAATAGAAAAAGCCGAAAAGAAAAAGGCTATTCGCACCACCGAACAGCCTTTAGTTAGAAGATACCGATTAATTAGGAAATCTAACAATAATAGTATACCAAACGGAATTTAAAAAGTCAAGGAGAGATGGTATGAAATTATATAACGAAAGCGAATTAGAAGCTTATCAAAGCGAATTAGCTAATTTAAACGTATTATATGATTTAGTTAAAATTGGTTTAGCAGAAAAAGTTTCAAACGTTTCAGATAAAATAGCTGAAACTGATGACTTAGATGAAAAGGCAAGATTAACTGAAGAATTACAAAACTATGCAGAAGCAGTTAGTTTCTTAAAATATAGAATAGCTGTTACTACGAAATATTATAATCAAGCCTTAAAAGAGGTTAAGGAGAAGATAGTATGAGCTACGAATTAACTATTACTAGAGAAACAATAAACAAACATTATTTTCAATTTGAATATGAACCACACGAAGAAGATTTAAATCAAGCGTTAGCCGAGATAATTGCTGAAGCGTGGTTTCCGGAACTAATAAAAGATGAAAAAACAAACGAAATGATAATAAAAGGTTTAATAGACCTTATCGAAAATGAAGAAGAAATTAAAAAATCAATATTTAATTCTTATGGTGTTAAAGAACAGTTAAAAGAAATTTTTTACGATGAAGCCGTTGAGGCTTATTTCGATTCAATAGAAGAAAGAAGGGAGATGGAGAGGTTATGATTAAGAAATTTATCGAATTATATGATGTTGACGTTCCTATTACAAAAAAGCCTACGTTTAAATTAAATAAGGCGACACGCGAATATGAAGAAGTCAAAGGTAAAGAACTAGACACGTTAACCTGGGTTGACTGTTTAACTTGCTTATATGAAAACGGTGCGGAAAAGGTTATATTTGAAAACGTTCCAAACGAGAAAGGCGAACTTTTATATAAAGATGAAAACAATGCTATAAGCATAAAAGTTTTTGTTGAGATAGACGGAGATAGACGCGAGATTATTTACCCAATAATAGACGGCACAAAAGACGTAAGTATTGAAAAACTTAAACAGTCAGATATATACAATGCAAAACAAAGGGCATTTGTTAAATGCGTAGCGGTTAATTGGGGTTTAGGTTTAAAACTTTGGAAAAAAGCCGACCTTGACAAAACCGAAAAGGAAGAAGAAAAGAGTCTAGCCGAACAGTTTAGGGCTTTAGTCAATACTGCCGTAAAGAAATTAGGTAGTATTCCCGAAATGTTAAAGCATTTAAACGGTGTAAGCGAAAAGAAGATAAAAGAGTTAATCGAAAACGCAAAAGACATTGACGGAATCACTAAAACTCTTATAAAGGTAGTAGAAGATGATAACAAATCAAAATAGAAGTTATTGGATAGGTGCGAGTGATACTCAATTTGTAATGGGTAATTGGAACACCGAAACTTTTAAAAATTGGTGGTTAGTCAAATTGGGCATACATACTAACGATTTTAAAAGTTGGGTTATGGATTGTGGAAACATAATGGAAATACCGATTATAAGGTTTATAGAAAATCAAGAGAATAAAAAAATTAAAATCGGGCGTTTCCCCAAATATAATCTATTTTTAAGATTAAGGTGCAACTATGACGGGTTGCGAAAAGAAGAAGTAATTGAAATTAAAACAACGGGCAAAGGTTTTAAAAGTATTCCTAAAAACTATTGGCAACAATGCCAGGTATTAATGTATAGAGCCAAAAAGAAAGTTTGCGCTTTGTATGAATATCTAATGCAAGAGGTTGATTACTTAAATCCATATTTTCCCGAAATAGACAAAACAAGGCTTAAAAGACACGTTATAGAATATGACAGTCAATTTATAAATGAAGAGTATTTGCCACGCTTACGCTATCTTGCAACTTGTTTAAGAGCAAAGAAATTCCCAAAGGTGGAAGAGTATGCAAAGTATTACAGTTAAAAACGAAAACGACTTAACTAAGGTTTTGGTTAGCGTAGCAAATTTAGCACCAAAATTAAAAGAAAAGTCGTTTGATATTGAGATAAAAGAGCATAGAGAAAAGCGCAGCAAGAACGCTAACGATTATTTCCACGTTTTGGTGCATAAAATTGCCGAAGTAACAAAAATCGGCAATGAAGAATGTAAAGTGAATTTAAACCTTGAATACGGCAGTCCAATGTGGTTGGATGCGGATACATTATTTGCTTTCAAAGTGCCAAAGGGTGCGGATGTCAAAGGGGTTGTTAAATATCCAAAATGGGTTAAATCGACAACAGAAAACGGCAGGGAATTTGATGTATATATGGTGTACAAGGAAACGCATACGCTTGATAGTCAAGAGATGGCAAGGTTGATTGAAGGAACGAAAGCGGAAGCAGAAAGTTTAGGCATTAACGTTAAAACACCAAACGAGATTGCCGAAATGTTAAGTTTATGGGAGTCAAAAAAATGAAAGATAAAGAAAAGCAAATTGAAGAAATGTGTAACGAAATAATCAATATTCAAAAACAAGCAAGAACTGAATATTGCATAAGATTACAAAAAGCCTTTGAATATAAAGGCAATAGCGACTACGAAGATATACCAAGCATATTAAAAGATTATGAAGATTTAATTATGAATAGGTATTATAAAGATAGCGTTGTGCTTTCAAGGGAAGAATATGAACTTTTAACAAATGATTTAGATAAGCACGATTACGGTGAATTTGAAAGTGGTTATAGTCAAGGTAGCAAGGAAACGGCAGAGAAGATTATTGCCTTTATCGAAGAAAAAGATAGAATTGCAGGGAAGTATAGCATTTATTCAAAGTTGTTAGCCGAGTTAAAGGAGCAATATGAAGTCAAGAAGAACTAAAGCGTGCGATATTTCGCAAAAAGTAAAAAAGATTGTTTGGGAACGAGACAATGAAAGATGTATTGTGTGCCGTAATCAAAATGCTATGCCAAATGCCCATTACATTCCAAGAAGCCAAAATGGTTTAGGTATAGAAGAAAACGTTATTACATTATGTCAAGATTGTCATTATAAGTACGACCAAACAATTAGAAGAAAAGAACTAAAAGAATATTTTAAACATTATTTACAAAACAAATATTCCGATTGGAAAGAAGAAGATTTGATTTATAAAAAAGGAGTTAATTATGGCAAATAAAGTATTTATGATAGGTAATATAACAAAAGACATAGAATTAAGCGAAACACCAAACGGTATTGCGGTATGTAGGTTTAGCATTGCAATCAATAGTGGTTATGGCGAAGATAAAAGAACTGATTATTTTAATATCGTAACTTGGCGAAATCAAGCGGAAGTATGCGGTAAGTATTTAAAAAAGGGTAGTAAGGTTGCTATCGTTGGTAGCATACAAAATCGCACTTTTGATGATAAGGAAGGTAATAAGAGAACAGTTACCGAGATTGTAGCAAGTGAAGTTGAGTTTTTATCTCTAAAGCGAAACGAAGAAGAATCTACGATAAGCGATGAAGAAGATAGCAATTCTCCGTTTTAAAGGTGGTGTGATATGACGTATAAAGAAAGACAAAAAGAAAATGAAGATAAAATCACTAATGCGTTTGGATATGTGCCAAATACTAGTGGTATTTATATCTTAACAAGAGAAGAAAACGGCTTTAAATTTGGATATGTAGGACAAGCCAAACATTTAAGAAAACGTTTAGGCGAACATTTAAGTGGTCACCAACATATTGATTTAAGCATTAAGTCGCACGGTTTTTATTCATTAACTAACCCTTGTGGCTATGATTTAAAACTCTTACTTTGCGAAGAAAAAGATTTAGACCAAAACGAACAATATTACATAAAAGTATATGCAAATGCTGGCTATCAATTAAGAAATAAAAAAGCTGGTGGGCAATGCAAAGGTAGTTTTAATATAAACGAAGCTAGAGAGCCTAAAGGCTATCGTGACGGAATTAAGCAAGGCGAAAAAATCGTTATAAGGGCGTTAAATAAATTTTTTGATAAATATTTAACCTATAGCGTAAAAGAGCCTACAAACAAGATTAAAGAGCGTAAGCTCAAAGAATTTGAAAATTTACTAGGTAAAGGGTTATGAAAAGAGAAAGTTTTATAGTATATAAATCATTTTACGTTTTAATAAAATTACTTCCCGAAAAGGAACGAATTAAAATGTATGAAGCAATATTTGATTATGGGTTTGATGAAAGTATTCCTAATTTTACTAATGAAACTTCTAAAGCTATTTGGCAGTCAATTTATCCACAATTAAATGCTAACAATAGAAGATATGAAAACGGGTTAAAAGGTAAAGAGTTTGGTAAGTTGGGGGGTAGACCTAAAAACGCCGATGGGGTTATTAAAGAAACCCCAAACGAAACCCCTAGAAAAACCCCTAGAGTATTAAAAAATAAAACCCCTAACATAACCCCTAATGAAAATGATAATGAAAATGTAAATGATAATGATATTCTCTCTAAAAGCGCGTGCGTGTGTGTAGAAAGCGATTTTAAGGCTTTTTTGAATAAAAATTCGCACATTATTTTAGAAAATTACGTTTTCGATGTATCAGAAATTAATTTTAAATTATTAGATAAACAAATTAGTGAAAGTGAGTTTTTAAAAACCATTACCAGTTTTGATTGGTTATATGAAAATTATGAAAAAATTTGCAGTGGATATTATAAGACGTTTACTAAAAAATCTAAATCAAGCAAATTTGAAAACCAAAGAGAGTATAGCAAAGAAGAACTTGACTCTTTAGTAGATAGTTTTGATGATTTTAATGTTTAGGTGCAGATATGAAGATAAGCAGAAATACAACGGTTAAGGTTGTGCCTATGTCAGAGTACAGTAGGAATGCGGTTAAAAAACACAAAAAAGAAAAAATCGATAAAATGTTTCAGTTGCACAAAGACCGATTGCAAGGGTAAATGTGAGGTGTTTAAGGGTTATGAAAACTGAAAAAATATGTTTAATTTTAATTGCGATAATTGTTTTTATGTCTTCGATTGCTATTAGTTGTATTGCAATTTACCAAGTAATAAACAAAAACTATTTGGAGGCGGTTGTGATAGGTATAATGGCATTAATGTTTTTGGCATTAGCCGTAGCAATAATTATTATTAGTTTAGAAGGAGATAACGATGGAATATAAAAGAATAACAACAAGAGTTGGAAACAGTGTTAGCGTAAAAGCAACTTCATCAAATGATAATAAGTCGATATGGAACGCAATAGAAAGACTAGCCGAACTTGAAGATAAAATAGATAACGGAATGCTTATAGAGTTAGGTTATCACATAAGAAAAAGTTATAGAAATCACGATGACCAACGATATAAAATTATTCTTATTGATGAAGTTGAAATTGACAAAATTGGTTATGACGGTTTAACCAAAGCCGAAGCCGAGCAAAAACTTAAAGAGTTAAAGGGGGAAGTATGAAAATAAAAGCAAAGTTATTATGGAAAGATAAATATAGGAAAACACACGAAAATGATTGCATTATTATAGGTTTTCTCCCAGATGTATTTTCTGCAATATGTATTTTTAAAGACGGTAAATTAAGTATTTGTTCTTTATATGATTTAAAAATTACCGATGAAAATTATTTGGAATTATTAGAGGTGTAATATGAAAGATAAAGAAAAGTTAGAAATAAAAGCTTGTCCGTCTTGTGGCAACGAAGATATAAAAATAGAAACCGTAATGAGTAGGCTCGATATTTTATCAAACTCGGAACAGTGCATTATTGATATTAAATGCAATCAATGTAGGACAATAAAAAGTGTGCAAGTGATTGGTGTAGATGAAAAAGACTGCCTAAAAGAAGCAGTAAGACTTTGGAATATGAGGGCAAACAATGGATAAAGAAAAACAAATTACTAAAATAGTAAAACTTGAAATTGTTGAAAGTGTTAGTTTTAAAGATTTAAAGTCTGCTTATATAAACGATATGCGAATAAGTAAAAGTAAACCTTTAAGTGAAATGAAAACTATAGTTGATATTGATTGTAGAGAAGATTATATATTAGAGGCACTTGGTTATTCAAAAGATAGCGTTGTGCTTTCAAAAGAAAATTACGATAAACTTTGCCACCTTGCTTATTTTGGTTATGAAGATTATTACGAAAAAGGTAAAAAGGAAACGGCAGAGAAGTATCATAACGAAATACGCCTATGGATAAAGGCTTGTATATGTATGCACTATATCTCATTAGAACACGGAAATGCTCTTCTTAATGACAATGACAAACTCGCAAAACAATTCAGTGTTGAAATAAAGGAGTAGGTATGCAAATATCATTATTTGATGGAAATCAACAATTTAAGATAGATAGGCCTATAAGACTTATAGAGTTATTTGCAGGGTATGGCAGTCAATCACTTGCGTTTAAATATTTAGGAGTTCCGTTTGAGCATCATAGAATAGCCGAGTGGACTATAAAATCAACACAAGCCTATAAAGATTTACACTTTGAAAACGATAATAACGATTATAGCAAAGATTTTAATGTTGACTATTTAATTGATTATTTGTTTGAAAAAGGTGTTTCTCAAAATTATAGTGAGCCCATGACAAAAGAGCAAATTAAAAGGCTTGGAGAAGAAAAAATTAGAACTGCTTATAACAATATAATAGCAACAAACAATCTTGTTTCAGTATGCACTGCAAAAGGCAAAGATTTAGGAATAACCGATACGGATAAATTTACTTACATACTCACTTATTCGTTTCCTTGCCAAGACTTATCAAGTGCAGGACTTGGGAAAGGAATGGAAAAAGGTAGTGGAACGAGAAGTGGTTTACTTTGGGAAGTAGAAAGGCTTTTAGATGAATGTGAAGAATTACCACAAGTTTTATTGATGGAGAATGTGCCGGAAGTTATTGGCACTAACAACATCAATCATTTTGCTAAATGGTTAGAGAAACTTGAAGCTTTGGGTTATAAAAACAAATGGCAATGCTTAAATGCAAAAGACTTTGAGATACCACAAAACCGAGATAGATGTTTTATGGTTAGTATTCTTGGAGATTACTATTATAATTTCCCACAAAATAAACCATTGAAACTTAAACTTAAAGATATGCTTGAAGATAACGTTGATGAAAGTTTTTATTTAAGTGAAAGAGCCGTTAAAGGCATTGAGAATACAAGTTTTAGTTCTGCAAAATTAGAGAATAGAACTGAACAAGGGGGGTAATACCAACCTTGATGGCAAGGGATTACAAAGACCCAAAATTAGTGATGGAGAATTATGACACTTGAACAAATAGCAAATTGGAAAAGCCAACAAAACCCACTTGAAAAGGTTTATGGCAAAGAAAGTATAGCACCCACGATAACAACAAGGGTAGCAGAAAGTATAGGGGGGTATAAACGCAAGCACGATTTTAGTTTGTGAAGAATTAGAAAAAACAACAAACTTGCGAGATTTATACCGAACAAAATATGAGTAGTGAATTAAAAAAGGAACTATGTGAAAAACTAATTAAAGGGGGGCAGTTAAGACTTTATGACGTTATCGTTCATAGTTATACAAATAATAGGCTCAACAATGGAGAAAAGAATATGAATAGAATACAAAGTCAAGATAATAATATTTGCCCTGCCTTAACAACAAGGTGTGATTGTTTAGGAGTGGTTGTAAAAGGAGAGCAATATGAAAAAAATGATTAGATATGGTTCATATTTTACTTGGGAAGATAATCAAGGAAATATAAATACCGAGTGTAATAGAGCTTGCGATTTAGAAGGTTGTGCTTTAACTTTACCTACTTTTCCATTAACGAAAGTGGCAATACCTTGTAGGGGGGGGAATTTGTTTTAGTTGAAAAATTAGAACATAAAAAACTATGGAAAAAAAGATGAGTGAATATAAAGGAATATATCAATATGCAAAAAGTGATACTTTTATGCAAGGTAAACCAAGATTTCAAAAAGACAAACAAATAGGAGATACCATTCTAACAAATGGAAAATGGGGAGGGGTATTTATGGAAAACCAAAAATATAGAATTAGAAAATTAACACCAAAAGAGTGTTGGCGTTTAATGGGTGTTAAAGATGAAGATTTTGAAAAGGTTGCTAAAAATCAAAGCAATTCAAGTCTTTATCATCTTGCAGGCGATAGCATTGTTGTAAATGTTTTAATGGCGATATTTAAAAATATGATATAAAAAGGAGTAGGGGTGTGAAATCAGTTTTAATTAGTATTCAACCTAAATGGGTTGAGAAAATAGCAAGTGGCGAAAAGACAATAGAAGTTAGAAAGACAAAACCGAAGATAGAAACACCGTTTAAGTGTCATATCTATGAAACAAAAGCATATGACACTATTTTTGGGAAAGGTAAACCTAAAAAACTTTGTGTTGGTGGTGGTCGGGTAATAGGCGAGTTTGTTTGCGATAAGATAGACGAATATTTTTACGACCAAGCATTTGACGAAAGTATGGGTTGCTTTATAAACAAATACGGATATGAAATTACTTCGTATGAGTTATCACAAACTTGTTTGTCTTATAAAGAATTTGAAAACTACGGAAATACTAACGCTCTTTACGGTTGGCATATAAGCAACCTTGTAATATACGACAAGCCGAAAGAGTTAAGCGAGTTTGGTCAAAAATGCGATATGGCGTATGAAATTCGTTGTAGAGATTGTTTAATTCGTAAAGGTTGGAACGAGTGTTGCGAAGTTATGTGTAAACCATTAACAAGACCACCACAAAGTTGGTGCTATGTTGAAAGTTTAGGAGAATAGGTATGATTAAGTTTATCAAAAGATTATTTTGCAAACACGAAGAAAAGTTTTGTGTAACTAATATTCACGGAGATATGATAAACCACCTAAATTGCCGTTCTATTTGGGAGTGTAAAAAGTGTGGTAAACGATTTAAGAACAACAAACTTGACATCGATTGCAAGTATGTAAACTTTAAGAGAAAAATAGGAGAATAATATGGAAAAATTAGAAAAGTTTGCTGAGCAATTAAATGGTAGGCAATATAGAAACGAATTTACAGAAGAAGAAAAACAATATGCAAAAGAAAATGGCATTGTAATTGTATTTGGTGCAAGCGATGACCTTATTGAGTTTGATGGTGCTATTTACGACGAAGCAGGTTGTTGGGAAGGTGGTAGAGTATGGCTTGACAAAGAAGGTAATATTTTTGATGACGAAGAACCAATTAAAAAAGACGGTATGAAGTATATTGATATTTTTTGGTGTAAAGAAGGTCAACCTTTTTGTTGGCTTTACGAAACAGAAATACCACACAAACAATTTGCTGTATTAGAAGATAACGATTGTTATTGTGTAGGGTTTGTTTTCTATAAAAAAGATTTAGGAGAATAATATGGAAAGCGAAAAAGTGAAAGAGATTAAGAAAATTGTAAGATACTTTGCTGATAAGTATATGACGGCACAATGTATAGGTGTTCCAAAGCGAGAACTTTTTGCCGAAATTCTAACCCTAATCAACGAGTTGGAAAGCAAGAACGAAAGGTTAAAACAATCTAACAAGAATATTCTTTTTGTAAATGAGCAAGTTATTGAAGAAAATAAGAAACTTAAAGACCGAATAGCCGAGTTGGAAAACACCATTAAAAACAACCTACAATATGCAAAAGGTTATGGAGAAGGTGTTAAGGCAACAGTTGAAGTCGCTTATCCTAAAAAACTAAATGAGTTTGCCGAAAGGTTGAAAGAGAAATCTGCATATAGTTTTATTTTTGGTAAAAAGTTTATTGTAGAAAAAGACATAGACGAAACCTTAAAGGAGTTTATAAAGCAATGATAGAGATACCAATTAGTAAAAATATATTAGAGCCGAAAATTATAACAAACATTCAATATACGGAAAGTATTGAAGAAGTTGAAAAATTAGAATTGCATCCAAACGAAGTAAAATTATTATTTGACAATAATCGACCTTGTTTTTATGTAAAAAGCAGAGATAGGTTTGGTAATTACGATAGAATAAGAATTTACTTCTATGAAGATTTTGCTACCAAAATCGAAGGTATTACAAAAGAAGAGTTTATTTTAAAATGCAAAGAAGCGCAATTAACCGAGCGCAAAACAAAACTTGCGATAAAATGCTTTTTTGAAAAAATGAAAAACGAAGACGTACTTGAATGGGCGTGTAACAACGAATTAAATTATACTAAAGACTCATTAAGAGTTGCAAAAAGCAGAATAAGAGCAAAATTAGCAACAGTGTTAACAGATATGAAACAATTTAAAAAAATGTAACAAAATTGCAACGAAAAAAAGTTAATTGATAACGCTTTGATAACGCTATAATATAAATTTCTTTTTACAATTAAATTAGACTAAACGCGCGAAGTCTAAAAAATAAATTTAAAAAGGAGATTAAAATTATGGCAGAATTTGCATCAAACGCAAAAGGTAACGCAGGACTTGCAACAGGTATTATTGGCACGTCACTTGCAGGAGCATTAGCAACAGGTCTTTTAGGTGGTAATGGTTTAAACTTATTTGGTGGCGGATATGGCGGTAATTATGGTGCTTGCGGAAACGCAATGGTTAACCGTTATGAATTAAATCAATCAGAAATTATTTCTAAACTTTTAAGTGATGTTGCTTTAAGAGACGCTAACATTTATGGAGACCAAAAACTTTCAGAAGTTTACAAAGACTTAAGCGGTAGGTTAAACGGCATAGAAGCTAAAGTATATGCTATCGACAAAGACGTTGCAGTGAATAACGCAAAAATTGCAGGCACATTTGACGTACTTGGCGAAAAAATTCACGCACAACGCAACGAATTTATGTGTGCGTTAAATCGTGAACGTGATGAACGTTGCTGTGGCGATAACACTATTGTTAACTACGCTAACGCTACATTCTACGCTAAACAAGTTGCTGACGTTACTGTAGGCACTACTTCAACTGCTCAAACCACCTATAATCCACTTCATAACTGTGGATGCGGTTGTTCGAGATAGTTAAAACCTGGGGTAGTGTAAGTGATTATGCTACCCCTTAATTTATGAGAGGTACATAAAAATGGTAGGAATAGACCAAATTAGAAAAGGCGCATTAACTTTTGTAGAAAAAGAAATTGCAAGTAAAGCAACCGGAGCAACAAAATTTGCAGTTTACTTTGCAATGCCGATGATAGATAGCAAGATAACAAATTATATTAATTCAGTTTCCGAAACAAAAGAACTATTTGATGAAAACAAAAATCTTGATTTAGACAAAGCATATAATTATGCTAAACACGCAATTCAAAAGAGCGGGCAATTTATGTATTATGGCATTATGTTTAACGAAACTGATATTGATAAACTTTACGCATATATTAGAGGTGATTTAGTATGAAAATTATAGCAGAACTTATAGATAAAATGGAAGATACCCTTGAAGAAGCGGAATGGTACGGTGCAATGGCAATGCACTATCGAGCAGAACACAAAGCATTAGCAGATACTTACGCGAAAAGCGGAGATATGCACATTACAATGTATGGTATGTTGCATGATAGAGTGGTTGCCTTAATTGAAGAAGAAAAGAAAAAAGGTGTAGAAGTTCCAAAAGAAATGCAATTTTATTATGAGCAAATGCATAAAAGATTGATGGAAAGATTTACACGAGCAAAATTTGTATTAGAAGAATACAAAAAGTTAGGATATTAATAAGGAGAACAATTATGAAAAACCTATCAAAAAAGGCATTAGAGTTAAAAGAGTGTTTAGATATTATAAGGGCTAAAAAAAGGCTTTTAGGAGCATTGCAACGTCAATTATCACAATGTCAAAGGGATTGTGAGCAATTAGGCGCAGTAGACTATTCTAAACCAAAATTTAGTAATTCAAATAACACTTCTTCAGAAGAAAGATATGTATTGCGTTTAGAGAAATACCGCCAACAAATTGAAACTTTAATGGAAGAAATATTTAAATGCGAAGATAAAATTTCAACTGAAATCTCAGTACTTAATGATTGTGAGCAAGCAATGATTATTGATAGGTATATACATAATTGGTCCTGGAAGAAGATTTGTAAAGAATACAACTATTATTACACTGATACAAGCAATGGTGCTCAAAAACTTGTAAACCGTGCTTTACAAAAAATTTAATAAAAATTAAATTGGGTGTGAAAAGGTGTGAAAGAGTATGTTATAATGGTATCGTGAAATTTTGTAGGGCGATAGCGATTAAGTTATCGCCTTTACTATTGACATTAAATAACGTTGGTGATATAATTATGGCACAGTTTATAGAAAGCGAACATCCAAGAGATAAAGAAGGCAAGTTTACCGACAAAGAACTTAAAGGTATGCCTGCTAAAGAATTATCTGATAAGTTAAAGATTGATTTAGATAAAAATAAAAATCAATTAACGAATAATATAAGATTAACCTCACAAGAATGGGCGCTATATTATAAAGAAGTTCAAAAAGTAGAACGTGGCGAACATTCTTCTCAAGTAAATGTGTTAAACAGTAATACAAGAACTGTTTTTGTGGAAACGGAAAAAAGAGCGGTTTTAATAATAGATAATAATAAAAATAAAGTAATTGCAAATAAATTTTTTAATAATTTTGATGAAATGTTTGATTATTATGAAGAATTTTTAAAGTGAGACATAGAATATGAAAGAAGGTTTAAAGAAAAAAGCGAATTTTTTTAGAGACAAAACAAAAGAATTAGGGTATTCTGATAACTTACGAAAAACGATTTGTTTTTTAGTTGGTGGAGAGCCTAAAATTAAAAATGAAGAAATATTGATGGATGAAATAAATAGTTTGTTAGATAAAAAGTTGACTGAACAAGAATTTATTTTAAAAGCAATAGAACTTGCAACAAAATAATAACACGAAAAGACACTTACTTAAAACAGTAGGTGTTTTTTATTTGGAGATAATATGAAAATTACGGATAGAGACAAAGAAAGAATACTATCGTTATACGGTTCTCAAATGTCCGTAAGCGATATAGCAAGAGAAATAAATAAAGACAAAGATAAAAAGTTGCAAGTATCAAGGCAAGCAGTATCAAAGATACTGACTGAATTTAAAAATTGTCAGCGCAACCAAACTGCAACTAAAAGCAACCAAATTGAGTATAAAAAAGTTGCACGTAACATTTATGATAAGGCTTTACAAACATTACAGGCTAAACTTGATAAGTCTTCAGTAAAAGATTTAGTAAGGGTTATAGAGTTTTACGAGAACCTATATCATTTCTCTGAAGAACAAAGCGAAAGCAACGTTACTGAAATTAGCATAACTATAGAAAACGGAAGCGTAGAAGATGAAACAACAAATTAAAGTAGTAGCGCCGTATGATAAGATACTTACGACTGATAAGAATACGATAATAATGTATTCGCCACGTATTAGCGGTAAGAGTTACGCTTTAGGGCAAGTTGTGTATATCTATGCTAACAAATATCCTAACCACGATATAGTAGTAACGAGAGCAAACTACAATTCACTTGAAGATAGTTTATATAACGAAATAATAGGCTTTGCCGAGAGTATCGGGCAAGGCTTTTTTTATACCGCAAAAACAAGCCCGTTGAAGATAGTTACAAAACACGGTAACGCTATTTACTTTAAAGGTATAGGCGGAGCGGACTATTCGCGTTCTAAAGGTTTTAAAGGGCATAAGCCGATTAGTCTTATTATATGCGATGAAACACAACAATTAAAGGATGAACAATCACTTAAACAAGCGATAGCGACTTTTATTCGTTCTTTAGATGCAACTATTAAAAGTAAAATAATTTTAGCAGGCAACCCTGAAATGGTAAAGGCGCATTGGTGGAACGCGTATTGTCGAAAGTATCGCTTTGAAGGTGTTTATGAGTTTATAGATTCTAACTATCTTTGCATAAAGAAATACCTATCACCGATGACATTAGAAGAAATCGAAAACGAGCGTAAGTATAACCCTTTAATGTACAAGTTTTTGTATTTGGGCGAGTTAGATGAGTTAGCAGGTGGAGCGTACGGACAATTTAAACGAGAAAGGCATTATATAAGCGTAGAAGAATGGCGCAAGCAAACGGCAGGGCAACGCATTGAATATATTATTTGGGGCGGAGATGGTGCAATAACGCACGATAGCACAGGCATAGTGCCTTTAGCGGTTTATTCTAACGGACAAGCATTTGCGCTTGAAAGATTTTACTACAATCCGCAAGAAACGGGTATAGTGTTAGCACCTTCGCAATTAACGGAACTTATTATTGAGTACGTAGATAGAATGAGCAAACACTATCACATTCAAGAAGATGGAATTATAAGTCTATTCAGTATTGATTGTGCGAGTGCTGATTTAATCACACAATTAAGATATAACATTAACGGTTATCACGAAGTAAAGCCGTTTACGAAAAAGAATATAATAAACAACAATTCAGTTGTAAATAACTGTTTTGCAAAAAATATGGTAAAGATAGTTGATTTTGGCGGGTATTATGATTTTTATCGAAAGAAAGTAGTGCATACTACCGCCGATACCGAACCGTTAGTTTATCAGTTAGAGAGTGTAACGTGGAAAAACTACAAGTTAGACCCTGCAATTCCTAACGACTATACCGATGCGTTGACTTATGGTATTAACGAATACTTTTTAAACCCTAATAACTTAAATTTACCACCAAAAAAAGGAGTGTATGATGAGTAATTTAAATAAGCAAATTGAAGAAGCGTTACACAAAGACATTAATTTAACCGAAGAAGAATATAAAGAAAAAATGCTTAAAGCAGATAAGTGTACTGAAGCGCACGGAATTGTTAATAAAAAGGTGGCGGTTACTGAAGCAGTAAGACACAAGAGAATACAAAGCAATTTTTATGGAATTGCTCTTAACTTTTTATCGTGCATATTAAGTGCAGTAGAAAATCAAGCAGTTTTACAAGCACAACAAAATGCAATGCTTTACGAAATTTGCAAAAAGGAGAATATAGATGTCGACAAACTCTTCAACAATACCGATGAATGATGTTGGGATTGAAAAGCCAAGAGCGTTAGTTTCGGTAGCGGAAAATCAAAAGCGTTGGCAATGGGTAAACAACAACGATTTTTACAGTGTTATTCCTGCGCCTTATTATTCGTTTTATAATAATTGGGTTAAGTTATGGCTACAATGGGCAGATGGTTATGTGCCACACGTACACGGCGGTTCTATGGGCTTATTATCTACAAATGTTGGTACAATGATTATCAATAGAGCAACTGATTGCGTGTTTGGTGGTAATTTAATGTTTACTAACGCAAGGAAACCGATTGTAAGAATAACAACTACAGACAATAAAACGATAGGTAAAGCGCTTGACTTTATTTCTAACGATTGGGGCAAAGTAATCGATTTAAAAGCAAAAATTAAACTTGCTATTAAATATGCTTTTGCTGGTGGTTCTTCGCTTATAAAACTAAATAAACACGAAGGCGAATTGTGGGTTGATGCGTTAAGAATTGATAGGTTTTATGTTTCTAAAACTGCTAAAGGCAAAATTATAGAGTGTGTATCAATTCTAAACTTTTTTGAAGATATTACTAAAAAAGATGGCAAGCGCTATGTGTTAGTAGAAGAACGTAGATTTGAAGATATAGGAATGTTTGGAGACAAAATACCTATAGTTGAATATAAAATTTACGAAAGTACAGCACCTATTCAATATTTAGCAGGGGTAAAAGATAATTGCGTTAAGTGGGAGCAATTACCAAAATGCGTTAAGGAAGCGTTTAAAAGTTCATATTCGTTTAAAATCAATGAGCCACAAGCAATGAATGGGTTTAAAGATTTAGGCGTTTATATGCTTAAAGGTTCTGAAAATATTACTAACGTTCCACAAGTGGATTTAGGCGAAAGTTTACTTGCTAACGTTCTTAACTATTTATACGAATACGATTTTTACAACACTTGCTTTAATACCGATATGTATTTAGCGCGTGGTAGGGTGTTAATTCCTAAGTATATGCAAGGCGTAAACGCAAATGGTGGAGGAACTGCAAATCGTGGTTTAGATGATTTTGCCTACACAAAAGTTGAAAGCCCTAATCCTGACGCAACAAAGCCTGAGTCTATACAATTTGCTTTAAGGTCGCAAGAGTGGAAAGAAGCGCGTAATACTTTGTTAGAAAATATTTCAACAAATATTGGTTTATCCGTTTCAACGATTGCAAGTTACTTAAACGATGGTTCAAATAGAACTGCAAGAGAAGTAAGCGCGGAAGAAAACGCAACCACTTTATTTGTAGAAAACAATCGTAGAAGATTTGAAAACCCTATAAATGAAATGCTTAAAACTGTATTAAGGTTTTATGGTTATGTAGACGATGTAGAAATTAGGTGGTCTAGAGCAGGAATGAGCAATCAAACAGTTTTAGTAGATACTTTAACTAAAGCGTTAAATTCTGGGCTTATTGACCTTAAAACCGCAATTAGTCAATTCAACTACGATAACGATGAAGAGCAAAACAACGAAATTATGGAAAACGTTGAAAAAGAACGTGCGCAACAACAAAATAGTTTATTTGGTGGCGGAGAGTTTTAAAGTATGAAAAAATATGAACTTGCTAAAAAACAAGGTTTAAATTGGCAAGTTGTATTAGTGCAAGATTCCGAAACAGATTTAAAAACATTAACTCTTCAATGTGTATTAAATGGCATAAGTTATTTAGAAACTAATAAAAGAATAAACAAACTTGTTAAAGAAGTTATAAGCGAACTTGAAAGCGAAAGCATAAAGGAAATGGTTAAAAACACTTTATTGACTTATGCAAGTAGGGTATATCTTGAATGGTTTAAAATTTACGGCAATAAAGAAGATGGCGCAGTTTTACTTTTATTGCTTAAAAATAAAAAAGTAAACATTCCCGAAAGGTTTGAAACTGCTATTAAATCTTTAAGTAATAAAGTGCCTGATAGTGCTTATAACCGTGCTGTAGCAAATGGAATTTATCCTAACGAATACGAAAAGAAAGTAAATGCTATTTTAGATAGTGTTGCTAAGCCGGATTACTCGGATAGATATAGTTTAAGGGCGCATATTGAAAGGGAACTAAGAGCGGGATATCACGAAAAACAACTACAAACTCTAAAAGAAAATGGTGTAAAACTTGTATGGATAGATACGCACGCAAATTGTTCACAGCGATGCCAACCATTTCAAGGTAAACTATATTCGTTAGACAACACAAACGGAACTGCAAAAGGGATTAAATACAAACCATTAACGGAAGCAACCGATATTTATTCATACACTAAAGCGGGAAAGGCTTATAAAAACGGATGTATTAGTGGTTTTAACTGTAGACATAAGTTAGTGCCGTTTAAAGACACTTGCAAACCGCAAACTATACCAAGTGAAGTCATTGAGCATCAACGCAAAATAGAAACTACACAACGCGAATTAGAACGTAGGGTTAGAAAGTATGAAAGTAGAGCATTAGGTTATAAAGTGCAAAACGATACAAAGCGCTATAAAACATATAAGGCTTTACAAATTAAATGGAAAAATAAATATATTGAATTTAGCAAACAAAACAATGTGCCTATTTATCCGTCAAGATTAAAAGTTTAATAATTTAGGGCAATTACAACGACCACAAGGCAACGGTGTAACTGCCTTTTTTTATACCCCAAACTGCTCACGCAGGGGAAAGCGAAAAGCAATTAAAGAAAAACGTAGTAAGAGAAACACCACAGGTTAAATATCTTACATAATCGCCTTTAATTGTTTTTAAGAGCAAAAACGATATATCGAAATATTAAAAAGGAGAACAAAACGATGGGATTATTCAAGAAAAAATTATCGCTTGAAGAAATACTCGAAAGCATTAACGAACTTAGCGAAGAAGAAAAAGCCGAATTAAAATCCAAAATGGAAGGTGGCGAATCCGTTGAAGAAGTTAAAGCAGAAGAAGTAGAAGAAAAAGTCGATAACGAAATTGAAACAACTGAAGTAGCCGAAGAAAACGGCGAAGAAACAACCGAAGAAGTGGTGGCGGAAGAAACCGCGGAAACTGAAGCGGTTGAAGAAGTAGGCGCAGAAGCGCAAGGCGAAGAACTTAACGCGGTTGAAGAAGAAAACAAAGAAGACGTAAGCGTTCAATTAGCAGAAAGGGTAAGCGCATTAGAACAAGAACTTGCAGAACTTAAAGAACTTAAAGAAAAAATGCAAGAATTTACTAAAAAGCAAGCAGAAAAATTTGGCTATGAAGGTGCTTTACCAAGCGCTAAAAAAGATTATAGCGAAATGTCTGCTGAAGAATTAAAAAAAGAATTATCAAGTTCAATTTAAAAGGAGATTAAAAAATTATGGGAAATATGGTTTATAACGTAAATAATACTGCAACACAAGTATTAGCATCAAAACAAGTAAAAGAAAATATTTTTGTAGATTTAATTCATAAAAACGGATACGGCGTTACACAAGTTGAAGAAACTAACGCTACAACAGTAAGAATGCTTAAAGCAACACCATTTGATGACGACGCTAGAGAAATAGGCTCATCAAATAATGGTGGTTTCTTTAATGGTAAAGGGGCTGATATTCCAAAAGTTATTGAATATGACCTCAACTTGTTATATGTGTATGACAAAGTAAAAGATTTACCAGAAGTACAACAAGATATGTGTCCAATCAATATTTTTGACCAAACAACAAAAAATATTGGTGGTAGAATTGCTACTGAAATTAACGCATCTACTATAGCACATCAATTAAAAGCATCTTTTGATAACGCTAAAAAAGCAACTAAATGGGATAACCTTGCTGTTGTTTTAGGTTCTACTCCTAAATATTACGAAGCAATTCAAGACGCATCTACAATACTTGATGACGGCGACGCTGACAATGGCATTCAAGCATTCCCATTTGAAGAAAGAGAAATTATTATGAGACCACAATTTAGAAGCAAACTTATGAGCGCATCGGGCGTATTACTTGGTGGCTCTAACTATGCGCAATCAATGATTGCTAAAGGTGGTGTTTCTCCAGACGCAAAGAAAGAATGGGGCAATATGTATGTAGGCGAAATTGATTTAATTCCTTGCTATGTTGCGCCAAGCGCAATTTGGACAAGAGCAGGTCAATGGGCAGGCAATGCTACAACTTTTGATAAAGTTCAAGCAATGGTAGTAGCATCTTCTTCTACAGATAGAGGTATTTCAACTCAAGATTATATCAAGATTGTTGATAGCCCAGACGGTGCAGGCAAAAGATTACAACCAAAAACAAGATGGGGTATTAACGTTTGCTATGCAAAAGGTATCGTTCCTATTCTTGCTAACGGCACTACTGTTCCAAGTGGTGATATTACAATTACTGCTCCTGGTTCAGTGGCTTAATTAAAAACAGTTTTCTTGGGGGTTTGTACTTTAACAAGCCCTTTTCCATTCTTTTCATCATAACCCCTCCTATACGGTTTTTTCAGTTGTACCGGAAACAACTGAAATATTTTTTTAAAAGGAGTAAAAATGAACTATCCAATTAGCGACAATTACATTGTATACAATAAATCAAAGCATAGATATATTTTAACAGTCGACTGCTTAAAAAACATTATAGGTAACGAAATTCAATCAATGCTTATAAATAGCAACGTAACAGTTATAAATTCTTTATTAGACAACATAAGTAGCGAAGTATACAACTATGTTTACAAACACAATAACACGCAAACATTGCAATATATTATTGCTAAATGTCCAAGCGCTAGGGAAATAATAAAAGAGGCTATGGAAAAACAAGCCATTTATGTGTTTTCTAGGGGAGATTTAGGGTTTTCAACTATTTTAGATGAAACCAATATGTCGCTTAATAAATATGCTAAAGAAATTATAGATAATCAAGAAGTTATTGAAACTGGGGTGGCATTATCTTATTGTGGCAGTTATAGGTTTAAAGCACCTAGTTATATTGAGGGAGATTATTGATGAATTTATTTGATTTTATAAAGCCACGAGACGGCTTTTTTTTTAATGCAACTTATAGAAAATTTAAAGACAGCGAGCCACAATATTTTACTTATAAAGAAATAACTAATCCGACTGAAAGATTTTCAAGCATTGTAAATAATTTAATGAATGTTTCAAACTCTATGATAATTCAAACTGTTTGGGATTGCAATTTTGAAATAAACGGTTTTATAACAACTCAAGACGGGTATTTGTGGCAAATACAAGACATTCAAGAAGATTGTAAAAATAGTAGGGCTGTAGGAGTTTTAACAAAAAGCCCACAAAGGGAATTTACTATAGGTTTAGTAAAAATAGATAACCCGATGGAATTAAGATAATGACTGAAGCCGAATTTGAAATGTTAGTAAATAAAGCGTTTAAGGTATTCCAAGACGTTGTGCCAAACAAAAACACTAGATACGTAAGATATTACAAAAACCATTATGGTAATTGGCAACGTGGAAGCACTGGGAATATGGCGTTAAACGCGTTGCAATCACGCTATAAACCACTTAAAAAAGGGTTTAAGGCTGAAATATATATTGACGATAAAATAGCCCCATATGTCTATTACACTAATGAGCGTTGGCTTTCTCAAAAATGGAAAGGGCATAAAAACCCCAATGAGGGGTGGGTGCTTAAAGGCGCAAATAAAGTGGCATTGCTTATTACAAAGCAATTAAATGGCGAAAAAGGAAAATGGGAAAAAGAAAAAGGAAAAAATTAAATGATTAGTTTATTAAATATTTGTGAAAAACTAAACGAATTATTAAATACAAATAAAACCAATTATGCGTATAAAATTTATAGCGAGTCGGAACTTCATAGGACACCTAAAAGAGTAGGGAATAAAGTTGAGCAAGTTTTAGAAGGTATAGCAACTATTATAAGTAGTAGTATAGTGCCAGTTCAAGGCTTAAAGTTTGGAACTCAAACTATTGCAGTAGAGATAGCAGTTCCGATTGATACTCGCGAAATGGAAGACGTAAGTATTGGCATTGAAAATATAGTAGAAAGATATAAGCAAGATATTAACACTTTAGTCTCCGAGCCTATAAGTTACACAATAGATAAATATGTAGTAACAATGACAGGAACGCTAGCAGACGTAGGCGAGCAAGAACAACAGTCTTCAATAGGCTTAATGATACCTATTAGTTTTACAATAACGCTTAATTACTTTTTAAATGGCTTAAATTCGTTAAATCAAAAACTTCATTATGAAAATGAAGAAATTAAATTTACAAGCTTATCAATCGGTAGAACGGTTATTCAAGACGGTGGTGCTTTTTCTACTACTGAGGGCGTTAGTAAAAACTACGTTCAAACAACAGCCTTATCTATAGAACTTACTTTACCAGCTACGACTGACAGTGAGTTTTGTGGTAAGTTTAGAGAGTTTATAAGAAAAGGCACGTCAGAGTCTTTTAATATTACTTATGATGACAACGGAACAGAAGAAAACTATAAAATGATTTTTTTAACGTCTAACTTGCAAGCTCAAGGCGTGGATAACGTGGGCTACACGATAACATTAGCCGAAGCTTTATAAGGAGATATTATGGCAGACGCTTATAAAATAGTAATACAAACGCAAGGTGGAGACTCTAGCGCTCCAAAAAATCCTATAGCAGGCGACAACAACCAAAGCAAGCAAACAACACCAAGTATTGAACAACAACGCGATAAATCTTCTGTAGTTGGGTATATTGCTTATAAAAAATATGTTGCACCGTTTGTAAAGCAAGGTATTCAATATTCAATTAGTACCGTAGGTCTTAAAACAGGCAATATGGAAAGACAACAACGTATGCAATCGGCTTATGATATAGGTTCTCAAGTAGTTGGTATAGGCGAAAGTATTGCTATGGGCGCAATGGTCGGTGGTTTACCGGGTGCAGTAGTGGGCGCGGTAATGAGTACTGCAACAACTTTAATTGGTGTAGCGCAAAAACAAAACACTTTAAATATAAACCAAGCTTTAGAAAATCAACAAATTAGTATGTTAAATGCGCGTTCAGGTGCGATAAATGGTAATAGGGGTAGATAATGAATAAAATAATATTAACTATTAACGGAAAAGATTATTCTAACAATGTTCCTTTTCCGTTCAAATGGCAAGAATTGTTAGATGAACAACTTGATGAAGGTTGTTTTAGTTTATTACAAGTAGAAGAAAAAATGTTTAAACCGCTTACCGATGTTGAAGTTATTATTACTAACGAAAACAACGAAACTTTAAAACAAATAGATTTTTTAGTTTCTAACAATAAAGCCGAAGAAATTCCAAGCGGTAGCGGTAAATACAATCACGAAATATACGTGATAGAACTTACCAAGTGGCTTGAAGGCTTTATGTGTAGGACGGTAGGTTTTACAAATTCACTTGGTAGAGAGTATGGCGAAAGGCGTTGGGATGGCGCAATCGTAGAACAATCTTGACAACTTTATTTTTGTATGTTAACATAAAACAAAAATGAGGTGTGTAATGATAAAAAAAATTGTTGTTTGGTTAGTTTTGATAATTGCTTTAGTATTTACCATAGTAAATTTAATAGAAATTGTGAATTATCTTCAATTACTATATAAATATTGGAATTTGCCTCATATAGGATTAAGCATATACGATAGTGAATACTATTATAAATACTTAAATATGTTTGTGGTTTCTATGATAAATATTGTTGCTTTTGTGAGTATTGGAATAATAGTTTTGTTTTTTAAAGATAAAGATACTACAATCGAACAAATACGCCAAAGTATAGAAAAATCAAAATCAAACAAAAAAGTAAAAAAAGAAATTAAAATGCAAAAGCAACTGAAAAAATTACAAAATAAAATAAAGGAACTAAAGGAAGATTGATAATCTTCCTTTTTTTATGATTTAAAATGTATCCAATAATAGCAAAAGGTAATTTGCAAGCAACTGAAGGCGGTTCAATAAATTTAGTTAATTTAAAAGCAGGGGCATATTATACAAACTCAAATAGTGGCCCAGGAACAATTAAATCTTTAGATGATGTGTGTGTTTTTCAAGATAGAAATATAGCATTAGAAAAACCAAACGATATAGCGTTTAGTCAAAAATATTTAAGCATAAGAATAGAATTAAATGGAATGGCTATTGTAATACAAGAAGCCAATACCGAAGGTGCAATAAATAACTTGTTTTATCAAAGGTTTTATAATACTTTAAAAGAAGGAGATTATACACTCATATATAAAGTAAGATATGTATTTAATTATCAAGTCGAAGAAAGAACTAGGGACTTTACAATTACTTATGATTTACATATTCAAAATCAAAAAAATACAAAAGACGCTTTGCCTCTTTGGAATGCTTGGACTGTTTGTGAAAGGTTATTAAATATTGTAGAGCCATTAAGAAAAGATGAACAACCTAGATTTAAACTTGACCAAAATCAAAAACAATGGTTTGAAAGTGTTGAAACACCTGAATTGCAAATAACAAATAGTACATTAAGAGAAGCCTTACAAGTTGTAGGTTCTTATATTCACGCAGAACCAAGACTTATCAAACAAAACAACGAGTATATAATTACTTTTGATAAATACGGTAGCGGAGATTATAGCGAATTTGTAAATAATTATAAAAACTACGGTTCTTTGTTAAACAGTATCAATATAGAAAACTATGCAACTAATTTAGATAGCAATATCGACAACTTTGTAAATAGTTTAGACAATTCAACTAACGGTTCTATTATAGAGCCGTTTTTAAATGGTTATAAATCTGTTTTGGCGGAAGGTTCTTATGTAAGAATAACCGATGAAAATATGTATATTGCAACTAATTATCCTATTCGTAGTATAAAAAAACTTATTTGCTATTTAGATAAGCGAATGTGGGATTTAACGCCGTATATTTTTGAAAGTGCAGAATATAACCAATTAAGTTCTTATGATGATGAATACCCGTCAAGTAAATCTTATGCTCTATATTATAGTATAGGTCAAAAAGGTGTTTATGGACTTAATTTTAAACGAAATAAATTATTGCAAGAATGGAGCGAGTATTCCATTGTTAAAATTTTGAAAGCGGTATCGGGCAATACTGCAAGCGTTTCTAGTGTTAATCTTTTATCTTTTCAAATTGAATATACACCTATTTATCCTGCAAGGGTTCAACAAAACAAAAGTATTGTTTCGGCTGGTAAAAAATGGACTAAACCATATAATCAAGGGCAAAATCAAATTGAGGTTCAATATTATGGCGAACATTTAAAAGGTGTAATCGCAAGGTTGGGCAATGTAGATAAAACAATTACTTATGTTATACCTAACTTTCCTACAATTTACCCTAAAGTTGGCGAGTTATTTGATGATAATTATTATATTTCAACGGTATCAACTGAAATTTATCCGTTCTACACTAAAACAACGCTTGCTTTATCGCAAGACTTTAACAGGTATAGCGAATATGTTGGCGTAAATTCAGTTAAAAGAATGTACGAAATTAGCGAACAACAAGCCTTTGAAAGCGAAATAAGTTATAGGGAATTTTGTATTATTGGAGATAGGGTTACCAAAACAAGTTCTACTATGTTTTTGAATTTAACACCTATTGTAAACGCGTTTGTGTCTAACTTATCCCCTGTAAGATTATCAGGTGTTATAGCGCAAGGAATAGGCTACAATAATGAAGATTTAAGCAAAGTAGTTTTACCTATAATTATTTCAAATTTTGGAAATGCTTTGCTGATAAGTTTCAAATACGAAGATAATTATTCTGCTGGTATTTATACAGAAAAATTTACTAATGACAATGAAGATATAAGCGGATATTATACTCAAACGGCTAATTATACTGATGATTACGGAAGAATTAAATATTTGAAATTAGATTACTTGCTTAATCCTACTATTGATAGTGGAGATGGTAATAATTATTTGTTACCGCCTTACAATGATAATGATTGGGTTAAAAAACAAGACGATTTGTATATTTCTACCGTAGATAACCCCATTTTAATTGAAAAGGGTAATACTGAAATAATTTCGTTTAATTATCAATTAGAATTTGTAACAAATAGGAAAGATTTAATTATAGGTAGCGGATTACCTAAAAACATAAATTATATTAAAACTCAAAACCAAAACATTTCGTTACGCTTAATTGAACATAGATTAAATAAATTTAGTAATCAAAATTTACTAAATGGAGATGTGATTACTTATAATGATGATTTAATAACGGGTGTTCAATTTAATCCTTTATTAAAATACGAAGGCACTAAAACCTACAAAGCGTGGGCGTTTGTTAATAAAAACGGCGAATTATTATTGGGTTGTAATATGGAAATTAAAAACGGCACACAACTATTTAAAGATTTATACTTTAACGTAGTTAGCGAAAAAGATTTATATAAATAAAAAAGGAGAAAAATTATGATTTTTATATCTGACGCAAACGGAGCGATTAAAGCAGTCGCTCCGTCAACAGTCAATCAAGGCTCAAATTTGGCAAATAGAATAATTTTGTTTGCTCCATTTCCACAACCAAGCCAAGTTAAAGTGGCGTTTAAATTGCCAAACGGTATGGTTACGGGCTATAATTCAACAAAACCCATAAAAATGGTAGGAATTAGTTTAGAAAATACCGACTTATACAACACGTATTCTGCTTGGTATTACGACTTGCAAGACGTTGTTACGGCTTTAAAAGGCACAGTTGACGTGCAATTCACTATTTATAACGGCTCGCAAACAATAACCACTACGGCACAATCTTTTGAAGTGCTAGGTGGTGTTGCTAATTTGCAACCCGAAATAACCGATAATCAATATGATGAATTAAATCAACAAATAACGCAAATTTTGACTATAGTTGAAAGTTTTGAACAAAAATTTGATGAAACCAATATTCTTAAAAAGACTGACATAGCAACAATAAACGGACAATCTATTGTAAACGGTGGAAATGTTGAAATAGATGGATTAACCGAAGAAGAAAAAGCAAAAGTTGATAAGTTAGTCATTGACGGAGATGGCACTAAATATCTTGCCAATGACGGAACTTATAAAGAAGTAGCAGGTGGCTCAAGCGTAACAGTTGATAGCGAACTCTCAACCGAAAGCGAAAACCCTGTACAAAATAAAGTTATAACGGAAGCGTTAAATGAAAGGGTTAAGTATACCGATTACGCAACAACTTCTAAAGCGGGTATCGTGAAAGTAAATGGTGCTTATGGAACGCAGGTTTTAGGTGGTGAAATT
>JAEIGA010001864.1_pt1 | contig 33500 bp, 33 predicted proteins | sample 9270691 | NCBI WGS metagenome assembly JAEIGA01 (sample SAMN17057246, study PRJNA624740) | gut metagenome | biome: biome; isolation source: fecal sample | host: Bos grunniens | place: China: Xizang | collected 2019 | reverse complement strand
GTATGTCTAGATAGAAAATATTGTAGTAAAGAACAATTCGATATATTAAAGTCACAAGCAATCATTATTTCATCTCAATTATATAAATTATTAGAATATTTAAACAACAAATAAGGTCATTGGCAGACTCTAAAACCTTTAATCTTTTGCCATTAGCCTTTCGCCATTAAAACTATGAACTTCTCAATAATCGGCGTCGGCGGTTATATCGCGCCACGTCACCTTAAAGCGATAAAAGACACTGGAAACGTTTTGGTTTCCGCTTACGACAGAAGCGACAGCGTAGGGATAATGGACAGTTATTTCCCTCATGCTTCGTTCTTCACAGAGCAAGAGCTCTTCGACCGTCATAACACCAAACTCATCGAGAAAGGTGAGAAGATAGACTACGTCTCAGTATGTACTCCTAACTATCTCCACGACGCTCACACTCGTTATGGGCTGCGTCTCGGCTGCGACGTGATATGCGAGAAACCTGTCGTGCTTAACCCTTGGAACATCGACGCCCTCGAAGCAGTGGAGAAGATGACAGGACAGAAAGCATACACCATACTTCAGCTCCGCCTTCATGAGTCGATAGTGGCATTGAAGAAGAAAATCGACGAAGGCCCGAAAGACAAGATTTACGATGTCGACCTCACCTATATCACCGCAAGAGGCAACTGGTACTACACCTCATGGAAAGGCGACATCAACAAAAGCGGCGGCGTTGCCACTAACATCGGCATACATTTCTACGATATGCTTCAATGGATTTTCGGCAAGGTGACAAAGAGCGTGGTACATGTGTCGAGTCACGACAGAGTGGCAGGTTATATGGAACTGGAAAAAGCAAGAGTACGTTACTTCCTGAGCATCAACGCCGACACACTGCCAGAGAACGCTGTACAAGGTGAGAAGAGGACATACAGAACCATCATGATAGACGGCAGCGAGTTTGAGTTCAGCCAAGGATTCACAGAACTTCACACAGAAAGCTACAAGAAGATACTCGCCGGCGAAGGCTTCAGAATCTCAGAAGCAAGAAACTGCATCGAGATGGTCTACGACATAAGAAACGCCGAACCAATAGGACTCAAAGGCGACTATCACCCACTAGCAAAATTAGAACTAAGCAAACATCCGTTTGGGTGGAAGTAGCGGTCAGCTATCAGCTATCAGCTATCAGCGGTCAGTTGTCAGTTGTCAGTATAAAATTTAAGAAAACCGAAAAACCAATGAGAAACTTTAAAACATTATTAGTATGGCAAAAAAGTCATGAGTTAGTATTGGAAATTTACAATATCACACAAGATTTTCCTAATGAAGAACGATTCTGCCTAACATCACAAATTAGAAGAGCTTCAACCTCAATAGCATTAAATATCGCTGAAGGTTGCGGAAGAAAGACAGAAAAGGAATTTGCCAACTTCCTAAATATATCTTTTGGTTCTTGCAGTGAAGTTGAATACGCATTATTGTTGTGCAAGGACTTAAACATAATCAAGGAAGAACGATATAATGAACTTGATAATAAATTGTCAGAAATAAAAAAGATGATTTCTGCACTAATTAAGAAATTAACAAACTAGCTAGACACATAAGCTATCATCAACTCCAATTGCTGATAGCTGATAGCTAATAGCTAAAAAATTATGAAAATCACCATAGCAGGAACAGGATATGTCGGTCTTTCGATAGCGACATTATTAGCTCAGCATAATGAAGTGACAGCCGTTGACATTGTAGCTGAAAGAGTTGAACTTATCAACGACAAGAAGTCACCTATACAAGACGACTATATCGAGGATTATTTAGCTAACAAGAACCTGAATCTTCGCGCCACGTTGGATGCCGAGTCTGGATATAAAGATGCAGAATTTGTGGTGATAGCAGCGCCTACCAACTACGACAGCGTCAAGAATTTCTTCGACACCTCTGCTGTTGAAGACGTCATCGGCAAGGTGATGCAATATAATCCTAACGCCATCATGGTGATAAAAAGCACCGTTCCTGTCGGTTATACAGAAGCCATCCGTAAGAAGACAGGCTGCGACAACATAATATTCTCGCCAGAATTCTTGAGAGAGAGCAAGGCATTATACGACAACTTATACCCAAGCCGTATCATCGTCGGTTACAAACAAGACGACGAACGACTTGAAAAAGCGGCACATCAGTTTGCGCAATTGATAAAACAAGGTGCGCTCAAAGACGATGTGCCTGTTTTGTTCATGGGCAGCACCGAGGCCGAAGCAGTGAAACTCTTCGCTAACACCTACCTCGCTCTGCGTGTCAGCTATTTCAACGAACTGGATACCTACTCCGAACTGAAAGGTCTCGACACACAACAGATTATAGAAGGCGTCTGCCTCGACCCAAGAATAGGAACACATTACAACAACCCAAGCTTCGGCTATGGCGGTTATTGCCTGCCTAAAGACACCAAACAACTTCTGGCCAACTACGAAGACGTGCCTCAAAATATGATGAGCGCCATCGTGGAAAGCAACAGAACACGTAAAGACTTCATCGCCGACCAGGTGCTGAAGAAAGCCGGATGGTATGCTTACAGCGATAACAATACATATAGCTCAAAACTCATGGCTCAAAACTCAGAGCTACCTGTCATCGGCGTCTATAGATTAACAATGAAATCTAACTCCGACAACTTCAGACATAGCTCCATCCAAGGCGTGATGAAGAGAGTGAAAGCCAAAGGAGCAACGGTGATAATATACGAACCATCGTTAGAAGACGGCACCACATTCTTCGGAAGTAAAGTCGTCAACGACATAAATAAATTCAAGCAAGAAAGTCAAGCTATCATTGCAAATAGATACGACAGTATCTTAGATGATGTCAAAGACAAAGTTTATACTAGAGACATATTTAAACGTGATTAGCAGTCAGCTATCAGCTGTCAGTTTGTCCAATTATTAACCAAAATTAAACCAAAATGAGAGACTTTAAAACATTGTATTCATGGCAAAAAAGTCATGAGTTTGTACTTGATATATACGACATCACAAAAGATTTTCCAAATGAAGAAAAATTTGGATTAACATCACAAATAAGAAGAGCTGCAACATCAATAACTCTTAACATCGCAGAAGGATGTGGAAGAAATACTGATATCGATTTTGCACATTTTTTAAATTATGCATTTGGATCTTGCAGTGAAGTTGAATATGCAATTTTATTAAGCAAAGACCTAAATTACATAAACGAAGATGTTTACATAAACCTTGACAATAAATTATCTGCAATAAAAAGAATGCTTACGGCATTGATTAAAAAATTAAAAAATAGCTGATAGTCATTAGCAATCTGTTTCAGTAGCCACTGATAGCTGATAGCTGATAGCTGATAGCAAAACTAACAGTTAATATGAAAGGAATCGTACTCGCAGGCGGTTCAGGAACACGCCTCTATCCAATAACAAAAGGAGTCAGCAAGCAGCTGCTTCCTATCTTTGACAAACCAATGGTTTACTATCCTATATCTGCTCTTATGCTGGCAGGTATCCGTGATATCCTTATAATATCCACACCACAGGACCTCCCTGGATTCCAACGACTCCTCGGCGACGGCTCCGACTATGGCGTCAGCTTCTCTTACGCAGAACAACCTTCACCCGACGGCCTCGCACAAGCCTTCATCATCGGTGAAGAATTCATCGGCGACGACTGCGCCTGCCTCGTCCTTGGCGATAACATCTTCCAAGGTGCCGGCTTCACTTCATTACTGAAAAACGCCGTCATCGACGCTGAGCAAAACAACAAGGCTACCGTGTTCGGATATTGGGTCAGCGACCCTGAACGCTACGGCGTTGCCGAGTTCGACAAAGATGGAAAATGCATCTCGATAGAAGAGAAACCTAAGAATCCTAAGAGCAACTACGCCGTAGTAGGATTGTATTTCTATCCTAACAAAGTCATCGACGTGGCAAAAAATATCAAGCCATCAGCAAGAGGCGAACTGGAGATAACATCAGTGAACCAAGCATTCCTCAACGACGGCGAACTCAAAGTACAAGTCTTCGACAGAGGATTCGCATGGCTCGACACTGGCACACACGACTCACTAGCTGAAGCATCAACATATATCGAAGTGCTAGAGAAAAGAACAGGACTCAAAGTAGCCTGCCTCGAAGAGATAGCATACACACAAGGCTGGATAACAAAAGAAAAAATCATCGAACTAGCACAGCCGATGATTAAGAATCAATATGGGCAGTATTTGATGAGAGTAGCTCAAGGTAGTGAGCTTTGAGCAGTGAGCTTTGAGCCATTACGTATAATAGAACAAATGCTCACAACTCATAGCTCATAACCCAATTATAAACCAATCCCCAAAATAAGAAACCATGAGAGATTTTTCAAAATTAATTATTTGGCAGAAAAGCCATAAGTTAGTAATGTCAATTTATGATATAACTAACAGATTTCCTAAAAATGAATTGTTTGGATTAACTTCACAAATACGCAGAGCTTCATCTTCAATCCCTATAAACATATCTGAAGGTTGCGGAAGAGGATCTAATAAGGATTTTGCAAGATTCTTACAAATTGCCATAGGTTCTGCCTGTGAAGTGGAATATGAATTACTATTAGCAAAAGAATTGAAATATATAGAAGAACAAGAATATCAACATCTTTCAAAAGAGATTATTTCCATTAGAAGGATGATTATCAAATATCAGTCTGAATTAAACTAATATTAACTAGCTTGGCTCACAGCTCATAGCTCACAACTCACGGCAAAAATATGAAACGCTCTATAATAATCACCGGCGGTGCCGGTTTCATCGGCTCTCACGTCGTTCGCTTATTTGTAAACAAATACCCAGAATATAAGATTATCAATCTTGATAAACTCACTTACGCTGGTAATCTGGCTAACCTCAAAGACATCGAAGGCAAGCCTAATTACAAGTTCGTGAAGATGGATATCTGCGATTTTGAAGCAGTATATCAGCTTATGCAAGATGAACAAGTTGATGGTATCATACACCTCGCTGCAGAGTCGCACGTTGACAGAAGCATCAAAGACCCATTTACCTTCGCTCGCACCAACGTAATGGGAACATTGGCATTGCTCCAAGCAGCGAAATTGTATTGGGAATCACAACCAACACCGTATAAAATGGCAGTCAGCAGTCAGCAGCCAGCAGTCAGTGATTCAAATGTGGTGCCTGAGCTTGTCGAAGGCATCAATTCTACGTGTGGTCACTTCGACAGGCTCAGTGACCAAAACACTGTTGAATGTCGCTTCTATCATATTTCAACAGATGAAGTCTATGGTGCGCTGGCAATGAACCACCCAGAAGGAATAGAGCCTCCATTCAAGACCGCCGCTTCTTCTGAAGGCCATAAAGCCTACGGCGACGAGTTCTTCTACGAGACCACGAAATACAACCCTCACTCACCATATTCCGCCGCCAAGGCAAGCAGCGACCATTTCGTGAGAGCATACCACGACACTTACGGCATGCCTACCATAGTGACTAACTGCTCTAACAACTACGGTCCTTATCAGTTCCCAGAGAAATTGATACCTCTATTCATCAACAACATACGTCACCGCAAGCCATTGCCTGTCTATGGCAAAGGCGAGAACGTACGCGACTGGCTATATGTTGAAGACCACGCAAGAGCAATAGATTTAATTTTCCATAAAGGAAAAGTAGCAGAGACATACAACATCGGCGGCTTCAACGAATGGAAAAACATCGATTTGATTAAGGTCATGATTAAAACAGTTGATATCGTTCTAGGTCGAGTTGCTTTGAGCGATGAGCAACGAGCAATGAGCTGCTCACAACTCACAGCTCAAGGCTCACTGCCTGACAGCGCATTCCCAGATTTAGACCTGATTACATTTGTCACCGACAGATTGGGCCACGATGCGCGCTACGCCATCGATTCAAGCAAGCTACAGAAAGAACTCGGCTGGGAGCCATCACTGCAGTTTGAAGAAGGCATAGAGAAGACCGTACGCTGGTATCTCGACAACCAGGAATGGATGGATAACGTGACAAGCGGCGACTATCAGAGATATTACGAAGATATGTATAACAACAGATCATAACACTCAACCATAATGCTTACAGAGGCGTAAAATGTATCAGACTAGATGCATTTTACGCCTCTTTTTTTTAAAAAAATTCGCAAATTTTTAAACAATTTTTCCTTTTGATTTGTTGTAAAATATATTTATTTTAGCAAGTTAAATTTAGGATAAACATTCGCACCTGCTTACAAACATAACATGTTATCACACAATAGATTAACATAAAATATGTGAGTGAGAGGGCGAAGCTGTGCAGATAAATATTGATTGACAATAATATTTCCGCAAAATCATATATGCATAACATAAAAATCTGTGTAATCGGCCTTGGCTATGTAGGCCTTCCTTTGGCAAGACTTTTCTCAACAAAATTTGACACCATTGGCTTTGACATGAACCAGTCACGTGTTGATATGCTTAATGCCGGCCATGACACAACACTTGAGGTGTCGGACGAGCTCCTCGCAGATGCCATCAACGAACATGGCTTTAAATGTACCACCGACATCAACGATATAAAAGAGTGCAATTTCTATATCGTAGCTGTCCCTACACCTGTCGATGAAAACAACCGTCCCGACCTTAAGCCTCTCTGGAACGCAAGCGAGACAGTTGGCAAGGTCATCTCCAAAGGCGATATCGTCGTTTATGAATCGACGGTATATCCTGGCGTTACTGAAGAAGAATGTCTTCCTATTGTTGAAAAAGTCTCAGGCTTGAAATTCAATATAGATTTCTTTGCAGGTTATTCACCAGAACGCATCAACCCAGGCGACAAAGAACACACAGTAGAGAAAATCAAGAAAGTGACATCGGGCTCAACTCCAGAGATAGCTGATGTCATAGACGAGGTTTACAACACAGTGCTTGTCAACGGAACACACAAAGCGCCATCTATCAAAGTGGCGGAAGCTTCTAAGATAATTGAAAATTCACAACGTGATGTCAATATCGCTTTCATGAATGAGCTGGCAAAGATTTTCAACGCCATGGGAATTGACACCCACGATGTCATAGAGGCAGCGGCATCAAAATGGAACTTCATCAGACTGAGCCCGGGATTAGTTGGCGGTCACTGCATAAGCGTCGACCCATACTATCTGATTCAGAAGGCACAGGTTTACGGAGTATTGCCAAGAGTGATGTCATCGGCACGACGTCTGAACGACGGCATGGGAGAATATGTCGCCAACCAAGTCATCAAGCTGATGAACAAGAAAGGAGTTCTGGTTAAAGACTCCAAGATTTTAATCTTAGGCATAACATTCAAGGAAAACTGCCCTGACATACGCAACACCAAGATTGTTGACATTTACTCTACATTATCAGAATACACAGGCAACATCACTATATACGACCCATGGGCTGACAGTGCCGAGGTGAAAAGAGAATACAACATCGACATTACAAACCAGCTTGGCGCATCAGAAAAATACGACGCCATAATATTGGGAGTAGCACATAAGGAATTCCTGTCGTTAGACATCAAGTCACACCTCAACGACGAAGGCGTTATCTATGACGTGAAAAGCATTCTAGACAGAAACATCATCGACGGAAGACTGTAAAAAATGGAAAATGGAAAACTGAAAATGGAAAATCAACTTTCAGTTTTCAACTTTCAATTTTCAACTTTCAATTTTCAATTTATCCCAATGTCCGACATTTCCTCAAATAACAAACGAATAGCAAAGAACACCTTGATGCTGTATATCAGGATGCTCTTCACTATGGGCGTATCACTTTTTACATCACGAGTGGTGCTCCAGACTTTGGGTGTCGAGGATTATGGCGTATATAGTGTTGTAGGCGGTATTATCGCCATGTTCTCCTTTATCAATGGAGGCATGGTATCTGCTACTCAGCGTTACCTGACCTTTGAGATAGGTAAGGGCAACCTGCCTCAATTGAAGAAAGTATTCAGCACTTCATTGCAGATTCATGCAATCATTGCACTTGTCATTGTTCTTCTGGGTGAGACGGTAGGCCTATGGTTCTTGTATGAGAAGTTAGTCATCCCCGAGAGTCGTATGACTGCAGCTTTCTGGGTATATCAGTGTTCCATTGTAGCCAGTGTAGTGAGCATCATGTCAGTACCCTACAATGCGGATATCATAGCTCATGAGAAGATGTCCACCTTTGCCTATATCTCGGTGCTAGAGGTAGTCTTGAAATTAGCGATTGTCTATGCACTCTACATTACTTCATGGGATAAATTGATATCTTATGCGATTCTAATATTAAGCGTACAACTTCTAATTCGCTTTGTATACGCTCGCTACTGTAGCAAGCATTTCGAGGAGTCTCACTATCATCATCAGATTGATAAAGCCCTATTCAAGGAGATGTTCTCGTTTGCTGGATGGAGTTTTTGGGGCAATCTTGCAAGCATACTCTATACTCAGGGCTTGAATATGATGCTCAATGTCTTCTTTGGTCCAATTGTCAATGCAGCTCGTGGCATTGCTGTTCAGGTACAGACTGCAGTGACGCAGTTTGTCAGCAACTTCCAGATGGCCTTAAATCCTCAGATTACCAAGAACTATGCCACGGGACAACTCTCGCAGATGCACAACCTGATGTTCCGTAGTGCCAGGTTCTCGTTCTTCCTGCTCTTCTTTTTGACCCTTCCCATCCTTCTCGAGACAGAATATATCCTTACTCTATGGCTCAAGACCGTACCTACTGATGCGGTAGTTTTCACTCGCTGGATGATAGGAGTATCTCTTATTTATACTATAGCAAATCCATGTGTTGTTGCCAATCAGGCAACTGGTAAAGTAAAGGTATACCAAGCGGTAGTAGGGGGGATTTTGCTGATGATATTGCCGATATCCTATTTTGCCCTAAAACTGGGCGCTCCTGCCTATAGTGTTTTTATTGTACATTTCTGTGTAGAATGCATTGCTCAGTTAGCCCGTATGTTGATGTTGCGTAAGTTGATAAATTTGCCACTTCGTGCTTATTTTAAAAATATTTATCTTCCTATTATTCTCGTTGTTTTAATATCAATAATTCTACCTATATATATTCATAACCAATTAACTGAAGGATTCTTACGTTTGATTTATGTAGGACTCACTAGTGTAGTCTCAGTAGGAGTAACTATATTTATTTTAGGATTAACAAAAGGGGAAAGAAGTTTCTTTGTCAATAAAGCACTTCAAATTTTAAAAATAAAAAGATGATTAATATCCAACACAAACAAGACTGTTGCGGATGTTTGTCTTGCGTGCAAAGATGTCCCAAACAATGTATTTCAATTTATGAGGATGAGGAAGGCTTTCTTTATCCTAAAGTTGATAATTCTATTTGTATTGATTGCGGATTATGCGAACAGGTGTGTCCTGTTTTAAACCAAGCAGAAGAACGTAAACCGATAGAAGTTTATGCAGCAAAGAATCCTAACGAAGAAATACGCAAGGAAAGTAGTTCTGGCGGTATCTTTACATTATTGGCAGAACAAACAATAGATGCAGGCGGTGTTGTTTTTGGTGTAAAATGGAATGAACATTTCGAAGCAGTTCACGCTTACACAGAAACGAAAGAAGGATTGGTAGATTTTCGTGGCAGTAAATACGTACAAAGTCAAACAGGAGATACTTTTAAACAAGCCGAAGAGTTTTTAAAACAAGGAAGGCAAGTATTATATTCTGGCACTCCATGTCAAATAGTAGCATTAAAACTTTATTTGAAAAAAGAATATGATAATTTATTGACGATTGATATTATTTGTCATGGTACACCTTCTCCTGGTGTCTTTCGTTGGTATTTGAGCGAAGAATTACAAATGACCGCTGCACGACAAAACAATAAAAAAACAAAGTTTAGTAATCCATCATCAATTACATCTATTGCAAAAGCAGATATTCTTGCCAAAGAACAAGGATTTAAAATTAAGGATATACGTTTTCGTGACAAGCAATTTGGTTGGAAAAAATATAGTTTTGTCCTCACTTTAGAAAGTCATTCTTCAATCCAAAACAAGGAAATTTCCATTTCTTCTCCTATAAATGAGAATACATTTCTTCGTGGTTTCTTAAGAGACATTTATCTCCGTCCTAGTTGTTATGCATGTCCTTCCAAATCTGGGAAAAGTAGAAGCGACATTACTCTCGCAGACTATTGGGGCATTCAGAGCATTATGCCAGAGTTAGATGATGATCGTGGGGTATCAGCCGTCATCATTAATTCTACAAAAGGACAAAATGCACTTAATTCTACGGATGCTGAATTATATATTGCATCATATGAAAATATATGCGCTAATAATCCGTCCTTGCTTTTTTCTTGCAAGATTCCAGAAAAACGTATCATATTCTTTTCTTATACTCAAAGAAGCTTTCATGAACATTTAAATAAATTATTGCATATATCTTTTGTACTAAGGATTAAATACAGAGTTTTTGCTTATATGAGTAAGTTCAGAAAAATCTTAAAAATTCAATAAGTATGAAAATAGGCATATTAACCCAACCACTTTATGTTAATTATGGAGGAATTTTGCAATGTTATGCTTTGCAGAAAAAACTTCAACTTATGGGTCATGAGACTGTTGTATTGCAACGTGAATTCTTACGAAAATATACTATTGGTGGTGCTATTTTACATTATACAAAACAGATTGTAAAGTTATTATTTGGGAAAAAAGCAATCTGGATATATAATGTTGCAGAAGAAAAAAGAAGTTACGCTGCAAAACATACTTTGGTATTCATTAATAAGTACATAAAGTCTCTTTCTAAAAAATGCTATACCACAGACGAACTGAAAAAAGAAGCTGAACTTCATCAACTTGATGCTATTATTGTCGGAAGTGATCAAGTTTGGCGTCCCGATTACTCACCTTGTCAACTTAATTATTTTTTAGATTTTTTATCAAACGATAGTAAAATAAAAAGACTCAGTTATGCTGCTTCATTCGGAACTGATAACTGGATGTTTTCACCAGAATTGACAAAGCAATGTGGCGAGTTATTAAGAAAATTTGATGCAGTATCTGTAAGAGAATTATCTGGCATTGATTTGTGCAAAAAACATTTTGATGTTGATGCTGTACAAGTGATAGATCCAACAATGTTATTAAATAAGGAAGATTATTCAGACCTTGTTGAAACTTGCAAAAAACGTGGCAATCTGTTTTGTTATATTTTGGATAGAACCATGGAAAAACAATCTGCAATTGCATCAATTGCCAACAAATCAAACCTAGTACCATTCGAAAATATGCCAGAATTAGAAATCACACCTTCTAATCTATATCGTGACATTGAAAAATGCGTCACTCCACCAGTTGAAGACTGGATTTCAGCATTTATGGATGCAGAAATGGTTGTTACCGATTCTTTCCACGGTTGTGTATTTAGTATTATTTTCAACAAACCATTCTGGGTAGTAGGCAATAAAGCTCGTGGAATGGCTAGATTTGAAACTCTCCTTTCTCAATATGGTTTACAAGACAGACTTATAAACCCTTCAGAAGTAGGGAATATTGATGTTAACAAACCTATAAATTGGGATGGAGTAAATAATAAAAGAAAAGAATTACAAGATATTGCAGTTAATTTTATCGAAAAAAGTTTGATATGATAAAATTTGGTCGAGAAACAACTCAGATATTAAAAGGTATTGCCCTTATTTTAATGATAATTCATCATACAATCATGTCTGGAGATTGGGTTCAAACAAGTTTGATTAGCGAAGATATTTACAGATTCATTGTGAAATCCTCCAAGATGTGCGTATGGATTTTTGCATTCTTAGTCGGTTATGGTTTTTATTTTTCAAATAACAAAACTTTTACTTATAGCTTTAAAAGAGTCTTATTGCTGATTATTCCATTTTGGGTAATATTATGGTTTATCTTTATACCTCAAGCATATCTACAAGGTTCATTAGATAACATATTCGACAATGGCATTCTTAACGGAATTATATATCTGATATATAATATGTTTGGCATATCTGAGTCATTAAACTGGTATAGTTGGTTTGTATTTTTTTATGTACTTTCAATATTTTCAATGCCATTTCTTCATAAAATATTTGAAAAATATCCAAAATACGGATGGATTATAACAATATTCTCATATTATGCATTATCTGTTGCAATACATTTTCTTCCTTTCTGGCAAACAAATCTCTTAGTTTATAACTTATTCACATATACAACATTAATTCCTATAGTCATTGTTGGTTACATGTGTGCACATTGGAATATCGTTGGTAAAATACCACCTTTGTTTGAAGGTAAGAAAAAACTCTTTGTTTCTTTGTTAGCAATATTTACTATCCTATTTATTCAAGGAATTGGCATCCCTTCTAAAGGATTCTGTTTACAGGCTTTTTATACTCCGATTCTAATATTTGCTTTTGTTGGAATATTTAACTCTTTTAAATTACCATATCTCACTAAATTTTTACGAAATATAGGTGATTTGTCAATGTATATGTGGTTTTTACATGCCATATTCTTTACAGTAACAGTGAATCATTATACTAAACATCTAGTTTTTAGTTCTTCGTTTAATTGTTTCTTTTACACATTTTTCATGACATTTGTGTTAACTCTTGCAATTTCTTGGGTTATAAAAAAATCATTAACCCCTATAATGAATAAAATAATATAAATATATAATCAATAGTATACCTAATTAGGTTATTAGAAATAGAATTATTTAACCTCTTTCATAAACAAAAATGGAAAATAAAAAAAGACTTATCGTTGATATTGATAATACAATAACTGTAACGGAAAAAGGAGACTATAAAAATAGTAAGGCCATACAGCCTACAATAGATATGCTTAAGAAATACAAAGCTGAAGGCTTTGAAATCGTGTTGTTCTCTAGTAGAAATATGCGAACTTATGAGGCTAATGTCGGTAAAATAAATATTCATACATTACCAAACATTATAGAGTGGTTGAATAAGCATGATGTTCCTTATGATGAGCTTTATGTTGGTAAACCTTGGTGCGGTTTTGATGGTTTTTACATTGATGATTCCGCCGTTAGACCTTCGGAATTTCATAGTATGTCATTTGATGAAATTACGGAATTGTTGAAGAAAGAAAAAGCATATGTAGAGTCTATAGCACAATAAAACACTTATGTTATTAATCACTTCCGCTGCTTATATTACCCCAGGACTTATCTCTGAATTTGGTAAATTACCTCCGAGTTTATTACCTGTTCAGAATAAGAGGTTGTATGAACATCAAGTTCAACTCGCTCCAAAAGGAACACTAATTATTATTTCACTACCTATGAGTTATAAATTGTCTGCTTATGACGAGCAAAGGTTGTCTGAATTAGGCGTGAAAGTAGTGTTTGTTCCAGATGGAATTACATTAGGTCAAAGCATTGTTTATGTACTTAATGTCATTGGAAAGTATGACGAACCTCTTGATATTTTGCATGGAGATACATTGTTTTCTCATATTCCAGAAGAAAAAGATGTTTTTGCCGTGGCTAAAGCAGAAGATGGATATGATTGGGCTATAGTTGAGCAAAATGAAAATCTAATATTTTCAGGTTACTTTTCTTTTAGCAATCAGTCTCTTTTTATTAAAAAAATGACTGAAAATGGATATTCTTTTATTGCCAGTGTAAATAAATATTCCGAGGAAATAAATACTAAATACGAGCAACTACCTAATTGGTTAGATTTTAGCCTAGTAAATACATACTATCGTTCCATATCAAAAATGACAACACAACGTTGTTTCAACAGTATGGTTGTAAGTCGATATAGTGTTCGAAAAAGTAGTAAGGACAAAAGAAAAATGATGGCTGAATCCAATTGGTTACGTTCCCTGCCTATCTCAATGAAACATTATGTTCCTGCAGTATGGGACTTTGGTGAAGATTCTGATAAAGGCTATTATGAAATTGAGTATTACTTTTTATCCTCATTAGCTAATTTGTTTGTATTTAGTGAAAATCCAACCTATGTATGGAAAGAAATAATAGATGCATGCGTTGAGTATTTGAATGATGAATATCAATTTAAACCTCAAAGTTTATCTGTTATAGCTTCTCAAAATAATCAGTTGTATAGCATTAAAACAATGACTCGTTTAGAAGAATATGCTCGTCAATCTGGTATTTCACTTGATACAGAATGGAAAATTAATGGTATTTCAACACCTTCACTTCGTAATATCGTAAAAGAAGTTGATACACATATTGCTAAAGATGATGTCAGGTTTGTTTCTTTAATGCATGGAGACCCTTGTTTTAGTAATATTTTATATGATTTCAAGTCTAAGAGCATTAAGGTCATTGATCCAAGGGGTGTTGATGTTGATGGAAATTTGAGCATTTTTGGCGATTTCCGATATGATGTAGGAAAACTTGCCCACTCTGTATTAGGAATGTACGACTTCATTATTGGTGGAATGTACGAATACAAAGAGATTTCAGGAAATGACATTTATTTAAATTTCAAGGAAACTCCAAAACTGAAACAAATACAAGAATATTTCGCCAAACAAACATTTGGGGGATACTCTTTATCTGAATTGAGTACATATCCTATATTAATCAATCTTTTCTTGTCGATGCTTCCTCTGCATAGTGACAATCCAATGAGACAACGCGCAATGCTAGCTAATGCATTGAGAATTTATGTAGAATATAAAAAGGGAAATTAAATGACGATTATTATTCCAATGGCGGGACTTAGTTCTCGCTTTTCCAAAGCTGGTTATACATTACCAAAGTATATGCTGTATGCAAAAGATAAGTCTTTATTCAATCTTGCTATCAGTAGTTTTGAAAAGTATTACAAAAATTGCAAGTTTGTTTTCATAGTAAGAGATGTATATGGCACCCCTCTCTTTGTAGAAGAAGAATGTAAGATCCTTGGTATATCAGACTATAAAATTGTGATAACAGAACCAACTAGAGGACAAGCCGAAACTGTAGTAAAAGGTATCGAGAATGCAACTATAGCTACAGATGAAAGTATTTTGATATTCAATATAGATACTTTCCGTCCTAAATTCACTTTTCCAATAAATATTGAATCATGGGATGGTTATCTTGAATGTTTTGTAGGAGAAGGGGATAATTGGTCTTATGCAAAAACTGAAGATGGCACTGCTAATACTAGGGTAATTGAGACAGCAGAGAAAAAAGCAATTTCAAATTTCTGTTCAACAGGAATCTATTATTTTAAGAAATCAGCTGATTTTATCAAAGCATATTATGAAAACGAAAAAACTCCACTTAACGGAATAAAGGAATTATATGTTGCTCCATTGTATAATTTTTTGATTCACGATGGTAAAAATATTCATATAGATGTGATTCCACGAAACAGCGTAATATTTTGTGGAGTACCTGATGAGTATATCGAGTATGTAGAAAATATGTAAAATTGAAAAATCTATTTATTTATGAATACATTCCCTAATCAACTTGTTTCTATACTCGTTCCCGTATATAATGTTGAGTCATATCTTTCTCAATGCTTAGATAGTCTCATCAACCAAACATATAATAACCTGCAGATTGTATTAATTGATGATGGAAGTAAAGATAATTCATGGAGCATTATGCAGGATTATGCTACAAAAGATAATCGTATTGAGATTTATCATCAAGAAAATGCAGGAGTTGCAACAACTCGCAATAATTTGTTAGAGAAAATTAAAGGAGAATATGTCCTTTTTGTTGACTCTGACGATTGGATTGAGTTGGACATGGTGGAGTTTCTGATTAATAAAGTTAAAGAAACTAAGTCAGATGTAGTTACATGTGGAAATGTAATCAATGATACTCCAGTGTCTAGCGAATATAATCACAAGATTCTTCTTCGTAAAGAAGCAATTGAACGATTCCTTTATCATATAGAATTCCGTGGTTCATTGTGGAATAAACTTGTAAAAACAAGTTTATTACACAATTGTAAATTTCATTGTGGAATAAGTTTAGGTGAAGATGCATTGTTTTGTTGGCATTTTCTTCAATATGCTGACAAGGTCTTATTTACCGATCGTCAACTCTATCATTACCGCATGAATAACGATAGCATTTGCCATAGCTCATTCGGCCCTAAAAAACTATCTGCCCATATCGCCTGGGAACAGATCTGCGACGAAACCACAAAATGGTGGCCTCAATATTTGCAAATTGCACAAGCTAGACATTGTATTGAAGATGTGTTATTGTTGAGAGATGCTGCTCATTCTGGTTATAAGAATAAAAATGATATTCGTATGCTTCAGAAATCTATAAGTAAAACGCTTACTTCTATATTTAAAGTAAATATTACTTCTTTGAGAATGAAGCTATATGCAATCATTATATCAAAATGTTATAAATTAGGAAAAATCATTTGAAATCAAATATATGAAAAGAGTTATATTTGTAAATCTTCATGGAAATGAATTTATTGTAAAGACTATAAATAAGATTATTTTCAAACAGTCAGTAGCAATAAAACATAAATATATATTGGATTATTTACTCCAAAGAGATGATATTGAAGTTTGCACTTATTTGAATAATAAAAGTATGTCTATTTCCTATACACATGCTAGTAAATTTCCTAAATGGTTAGCAAAAATAGAACATAGATATATTCTAAAGAAGAATAAAATTCCATTTAATAAAATAACTATACTTACAAAAGAAGAGCAAATTAAAGAAGATGATATATTGATTATTTATAATTATTATCGTAATCAATATGATTTTCAGAAACGCCCAAATTGCTATGTTGCAGTAAGTCATATCCATTTCAATACTAGTAATGCAGAACTAATGAAATCAATAGATCCAGATATGATTTATAATGAAGCTAATTTTCAACACGGATCTAAAATTTATAATACTTTCTACTCTTGGTTTAAAAAAGATTTTGAAGTAATACCTTTTATTTTTGCTGACAGATTCAAACCTATAAAGGAATTTAAAGACAGACAAAACAAGTGCTTTTCAACAGGTACCATTACATATATGAACAATATAACACCATATTACGGAGATCCTTGTGCTCAACCTGCAAGAAAACAAATTGTAACACACAAAGAAGAATTGAAAGAATATGTTGATTGTTATAATAGTGATTATCTAGAAGATACTAAAAAACATAAATCTAAAAAAAATAATTTCGTTTCACGCATATATAACAACATATATTCAAAATTATTCTCTGGTAGACAGACTAAATATTATAGTTTTGATATGGTAGAAAAATTCAATGACTACAAAATGTGTTTGATTGGAGAAGAAATAATGCAAATACCAGGAATAGGTTTTGTTGAAGGCATGGCAAGCGGATGTGCATACATTGGACAAACTATCGGTTATTATGAAGACTATGGAATGATTGAGGGGGAACATTATATTGGTTATGATGGTACAATTGAGGATTTGAAAAAGAAAATATCATATTATCAAAAACCAGAAAACCAAGAAGAACTTGAACGCATTGCTAAAACAGGTTGTGATTTCGTGAGAGAAAATTTCTGTGGCAACAAAGTAGCAGAAATGTTGATGAATAAAATTATGAAAGAACAACAAGAATTGGCTAAATAATAAGTAATTATGTTTGGATTAATTGCCGCTCAAAATTATTATACTGTATATCTTATCATTGTTTCTATTATCTCATTTAGTGTATGTTATAAATATAGTATAAGAAAAGTTAATATAACACAATCTCTGAAGAAAAAGAGAACTATTGGTGTTTTATTGATTGCTATATTTATGACAGTATTTATTGGATTTAGACCTGAGAGCATAATTTTTGCTGATACAATAAGTTATGTTGAATTTTATCATTTTTTATATGAAAATAAAGTGTTTATTTTCGATAAAGAAACTGAAAATCTAATCTTCGACAATTACCTTGCATGGGTTGGTTCTCAAAATTTAGGTACAACCTTTTTCTTCGTCAGTATTGCGGCTATATATTTCATTTGCACATATATAGCGTGTAAAAGAATGTTTCCTCGGGATACTCTAGCTGCTTATCTTGTTTTTCTTGCTGCATTCTCTACATTCTCTTATGGCACTAATGGTATAAAAGCAGGTGCTGCTGCATCTATATTTCTCTTAGCTATGTCTTATCGCGAAAATCTTAAAATATGTATTCCTTTAATTCTAGTATCATGGGGATTCCATCATAGTATGATAATGACAGTTGTTGCATTTGTATTGACACTAGTATATAAAAACTCAAAGGTATATTTCGCAGCATGGTGTTTCTGTTTACTGATAGCTGTTTTTCATATAACATTCTTCCAACAATTATTTGCTGATATTTTAAGTGAAAGTGATGAATCTGGTGCTAATTATCTTTATTCATCAGGATTAGATTGGGGTGGCATAACTGGTTTCCGTATAGATTTTGTAATTTATAGCTCAATGCCTATACTTGTAGGCTATTGGGCTGTGTATAAAAAGAGATTACAACTCTCAAAAATATATACATGTCTATTAAACCTTTATATGACTCTTAATGGAACATGGATGCTTTGTATGTACGCAAACTTTACCAATCGTATCGCTTATCTTAGTTGGTTCCTTTATCCAATCGTTCTTATTTACCCTTATCTTAATGAGAACTGGGGCCCTAGACGTTATAAAGACTTCAGCATGGTAATGCTCGCTCATCTTGGATTTACACTATTTATGAAATTTATTTATTACTCTTAATATTAGATATATGCCAAAAGTATCTGTTTTAATGGGTATATATAATTGTGCTTCTACTTTACAAGAAGCACTAGATTCGTTGTATGCCCAAACATATCAAGATTTTGAAATTATTTTATGTGATGATGGTTCTAAAGATAACACATACGAACTAGCTTTAGAAAACCAGAAAAAACATAATAATATAGTTCTACTTAGAAACCCTCATAATATGGGATTGAACCAGACTCTTAACAATTGTCTGACAGTCGCTAAAGGAGAATATATAGCTCGTATGGATGGAGATGACCTCTGTGACCCAACACGTTTTGAAAAACAAGTCAGATTCCTTGATGAGCATCCTGAATATGCTATCGTCAGCACTCCTATGTTATATTTCGATGAAAATGGAGTATTTGGCAAAGGTACCGCAAGAGAAGGAGAAGCATCTAAAGAAGTATTCAACACAGGAACTCCATTCTGTCATGCTCCTTGTATGGTAAAAAGAGAAGCATACGATAAAGTCGGAGGATATACAGTAGACAAGAGATTGTTAAGAGTAGAAGATTACGAGCTTTGGGTTAAGATGTATGCTGCAGGTTATAAAGGTTATAATTTAGGGGAACATCTTTATTCAATGCGTGATGACAGAAATGCTGTTGCAAGACGTAATTGGAAAAACAGAAAAAACGAGATTTATGCACATTGGCTCGCTTATAAAAGATTGAATTTGTCATTGTTCAGATTTATAAAATTTTCTGCAATTACACTTTTCAAGGCATTCTGCCCGACATTTGTTTACAACTATTTCCATAAAAAAAATATTATATAAAATGTCTATCAAAATAATCCGCGCCGTAACTGTATCTTCTTCAATTGGCTTTTTTGAACCAATCGTAAAAGATTTACAAGAAAAAGGCTACGAAATAGTATCTGTAAGTTCTCCAGGAAAAGAGCTTGTCCGCTTGCGTGAAATGGGAGTCAAAACAATTGAAGTGCCAATGGAAAGACGTATATCCTTATTTAAAGATTTAAAATCCTTGATAAAATTGATAGGCGTCTTTCGTAAGGAAAAACCATATATGGTACATTCAATGACACCTAAGGCTGGAATGCTTTGTATGCTGGCAGGATTCTTGACAAGAGTTCCAAGACGAGTGCATACATTCACTGGTTTGGTGTGGCCTACATCAAAAGGTTTGAAACGCAGAATATTAATGGCAACAGATTGGATCACCTGCGCTTGTGCAACTCACGTCATACCTGAAGGCAAAGGTGTTATGAATGATTTGCAGAATCATATCACCAAAAAACCTATGAAAGTATTAGGCTATGGCAATATTCGTGGCGTTGATATGGAAAAATTCAACAGACGTCCTGAAGTGGAGGAACTTGCCAAAGAGATTAAAAAGGAAAATATATTCACTTTCATATTTGTAGGTCGTATTGTAGGTGACAAAGGCATCAATGAATTGGCATCTGCATTTACAGATTTAAAAAAGAAATATGACAATATCAGACTACTTTTAGTCGGCAATTTTGAAAATAACTTAGATCCATTAAAACCAGAAACCATAAAGACCATGAACGATAATCCTTACATAGAAGTGCTTGGTCCTAAATACGGAGATGATTTATTAGCATATTATGCTGCAAGTGATTGTTTCGTTTTCCCAAGTTATAGAGAAGGATTCCCTAATACAGTAATGGAAGCTGGCGCCATGGGATTGCCATCAATAGTAACAGACATCAATGGTTCCCGCGAGATTATCACAGATGGTAAAAATGGCGTTATCATTCCTTCCAAAAACACAGAAGCATTATATCAAGCAATGGAAGAAATGATTACAAACACCGACAAGACAAAAGAATATGCCGATAATGCAAGAGAAATGATAGCATCACGTTTCGAACGCAGTTTCGTCTGCCAATGCTTGTATGATTTTTATGATGAAATAATGAAAAAATAACCCAACCCCAAAGACTGTTGTCCGTTGTCTGTTGACTTAAAAAAAACCTATGTACAAAAACTTCTTCAAACGCATAATAGATTTCACAATCGTATTTATCGCCTTATCAATTATTTGGCCTATATTATTGATAATAACAATATGGCTACACTTTGCCAACAAAGGCGCAGGCGCTTTTTTCACACAAGAACGCCCTGGTAAAGATGGCAAAATATTTAAGGTTATAAAATACAAAACCATGACAGACGAGCGTGATGAAAACGGAGAACTTCTCCCTGACGCTCAACGTCTGACAAAAGTAGGAAAATTCGTACGCTCAACATCAATTGATGAACTTCCACAACTGATAAATGTTCTTAAAGGTGATATGTCACTTATTGGTCCGAGACCATTGTTGGTACAATATCTTCCATTATACTCAAAAGAACAAGCACGCCGTCATGAGGTTAGACCAGGAATAACAGGATGGGCACAATGTAACGGCAGAAACGCCATCAGCTGGCAAAAGAAATTTGAATTAGATGTCTGGTATGTGGATAACTGCACATTATGGACAGACATAAAAATCATTTGGATAACAATAATGAAAGTTCTAAAACGAGCCGATATATCTCAAGAAGGTCAGGCTACAATGGAAGTTTTCAACGGAAATAATTAGACAACGCCTAATTATACTAAATTGGTATCATGACAAATACAGAGTATATTATGCAACATAATATTTTAATTACTTCAGCAGGTCAAAGAGTAGCTTTGGTAAAGAATTTTCAAAATACTTTGCATAAATATTTTTGTGATGCAAAAGTATTTACAACAGATATGAATCCTGAGTTAGCTCCTGCCGCATATGTTAGTGATGGTTGTTTTAAAGTAGTAAAAGTTACTGACGAACATTATATTCCACAATTACTAGACATATGTAAAAATAATAAGATAGGAATGATTATTCCAACTATTGATACAGAATTAATAGTATTAGCCGAGAATAAACAAATGTTTTTAGATAACAATATTATAGTTTGCGTTTCATCTTTAGAATTTATTTCTACTTGCAGAGACAAAAGAAATACTAGTACTTTTTTTAAATCTCGGAATATACGAGTTCCTAATGAGATAGATAAATATAATCCTATATTTCCGATGTTTGCTAAACCATACGATGGTTCTTTAAGTTCAAATTTACACTACATTAAGAACAAGGATGAACTTACATACGAAATTTTAAATGACCCTAAACTATTATTTATGGAATATATCGACAAAGATGTTTATAAAGAATATACCATAGACATGTATTATGGGAAAGATAATTGCGTAAAATGTATCGTTCCTAGAGAACGAATAAAAATCCGTGCTGGTGAAATAAATAAAGGTCGTACTGTTAAATTCCCTCTAACTGATTATATGAAACAACGATTGAATAAGATAGATGGTTGTATAGGTTGTATTTGTGTTCAAGTATTTTTCAATTCCAACACAAACGATGTTGTAGGTATTGAAATCAATCCTCGTTTCGGAGGTGGATATCCACAAACTTTCGCTGCTGGAGGGAATTATCCAGAAATGCTTATTCGAGAATATTTTTTGAACGAAGTAATTGAATATACTGAAGACTGGAAAGATAATATGTTGATGTTAAGATATGATGATGCAATCTATGTGTAATAAAGTAATTTGTTTCGATCTTGATGATACTTTATATAAAGAAATCGATTATTTAAAATCTGCATATCGAGAAATCATATCTTATGCGCTAACTAAGCATAATTATGAATCAGATTCTTATATTGAATTATCACTAAAAAGTTATGAAGGTATGATCTCCACTTTTTACAAAGGTGGTAATGCTTTTCAATATTTGAATCAGTTGTTGAATTTGGATTTACCAATACAAGAGTATTTGAATATTTATAGAAATCATAAACCAATTATTTCATTGTCAAAAGAGGTTTGTAATATTCTAGAATCGCTTAAATGCAAAGGATATATTTTAGGATTAATCACTGATGGTAGAAGTGTTCAACAACGGAATAAAATAAATGCATTAGGGTTGCATAAATGGTTTAAAGATGAAAATATTATTATTTCAGAAGAATTCGGAAGTGAAAAACCATGTTTGAGAAATTATAAATATTTTACGGACAAATACCCTGAAATTTCAGAATATATTTACGTAGGAGATAATACAAATAAAGATTTTATTACACCTAACAAATTAGGTTGGAAAACAATATGTATCGAAGATAATGGTTTAAATATTCATAAACAAGTCTTGCAAACAAATAATGAATATAATTCTATCTACAAAGTAAACCTTTCTTCTTTATTATCAATACTAGAATAAATCACAAAATCACATATAGCAATAGAATCTATCAAAGAATAAAAGTCTGTACATAAAAACATCATTTCATGTACAAACAACTTTAAAAAATAGCTCACAGCTCAGAGCCCAAACCACAAAACCAATGAAACCAGAAAACAAAAACACATTAACGACAATAGTCGAAAAAGGAGAGATAGTCCTTTACCAGCCAGATGAGAGTATCCGTCTGGAAGTGAGAATCGAAGATGAGACAGTTTGGCTCTCACAAGCTCAGATGGCTGAATTGTTTGGAACAAACAGACAAGCTATTACTAAACATATAAAAAATATCTACGAGACAGGCGAATTGGATAGAGAAGCAACTAGTTCCATTTTGGAACTACTTCAAAAGGAAGGTAATCGCAATGTAAAACGTAAAATAGAATTTTATAATCTTGATACCATTATTTCTGTAGGTTTTAGAGTAAATACTCGTCAAGGTATACTTTTTAGGACATGGGCGAATAATGTATTAAAAAAATATCTTCTCAAGGGATATGCTGTTCATCCAAGTCTTCAGCAAGTAGAATATCATCTTTCGAAGCAAATTGAAAGTCAGCTTGAAGAGATATTTCTTCTTAAACAAAAGATACAGAACCACGAACAAAAAATAGATTTCCTTATTCAGAAGGAACAGCCTGCTACAGAACAGCTTTTTTCAACAGGCTGCGTTTGGGATGCTTACACTTTCGTCTCTAATCTCATCCGCTCAGCAGCAGAGAGAATCGTTCTCATCGACTCTTTCGTCGACGAGCGCACTCTACTGATTTTAGACAAACGTGCCAACGGAGTCGATTGCACAATACATACTCGCTACAACTCAAAACTGCAACTCGATATTCAGAAGCACAATCAACAATGTAATCATATTGATATAATCCAATTGCCACAAGCCGTCCATGACCGTTATCTTATCATCGATGATGAAGTGTGGCTCTTAGGGGCTTCCGTGAAAGATATGGGAAGAGGATTGTGTACCATCATCAAACTTGGATTCTCTCCAGATGAAATATTGAATAGAATATAATTTAAAGATAAACCCACGCTGAACGCTGAACGCCGACAGCCGACAGCCGACAGCAAAAAAAATTTTCAATTTTCACCTTTCAAATTTCAATTTAATTAACCCTCACTGACAGCTGAACGCTGACAGCTAATAGCTAAAAATCATGAATCGTATATATCTCTGCCTCGCTCACATGAGCGGCAACGAACAGAAATTCATACAAGAGGCTTTCGACACCAATTGGGTGGTGCCTCTCGGTCCTAATGTCAACGGATTTGAAAAAGACCTCGAAGATTTCGTAGGAGAAGACAAGAAAGTCGTAGCTCTCTCTGCCGGCACCGCTGCCATCCACTTAGCGCTGCTCGCCTGCGGCGTGGGTCCCGGCGACGAAGTGCTAGTGCAGTCGTTCACCTTCTGCGCCTCGGCAAATCCTATCACATACCTCGGCGCTACTCCTGTCTTCATAGACTCAGAGACAGACACATGGAACATGGACCCTCAACTTCTCGAAGAGGCTATCAAAGACCGTATCGCCAAGACAGGCAAGAAACCTAAAGCTATAATTCCAGTAGCACTCTACGGCATGCCTTATAAAATCGAGGAGATAATGGAAGTAGCAAACCGCTACGAGATTCCTGTCGTAGAAGACGCCGCCGAAGGCTTCGGCTCTAAATATAAAGGTCAAGTTTTAGGCACCTTCGGTAAATATGGTGTGCTTTCTTTCAACGGCAACAAGATGATAACAACATCAGGCGGCGGCGCACTCATCTGCAGCAACGATGCGGATAAACAGGAAATCATGTTCTACGCCACACAGGCCCGCGAGAATTATCCTTACTACCAACATGAAAAAATCGGCTTCAACTACAGAATGTCTAACATATGCGCAGGCATAGGCCGCGGCCAGATGACAGTAGCCGACGAACATATAAAACATCATCAACGTCTTTTCCAACTCTACAAAGAACTACTCAAAGATGTCGAAGGCATCAGACTTCAAGAAAATCCATCTTCAGATTACGACAGCAACTACTGGCTCAACACCATCACCATCGAGCCTTGGGTCAAGGTGAAAGGCGAGGAGAACGCATACGCCGCTACATTGAACGGAGCCGTCGGAGGAGCAGGCAGCGTCACTCATGAAGCAAAGTCATTGACTACAGACTGCCAGCCAAACAATAACGTCGAGGCATTACGCATCGCCTTGGATAAAGCAGGTATCGAAGCACGTCCGCTCTGGAAACCAATGCACAAACAACCTATGTATAAAGACGCCCCAGCTTACGTCAACGGCGTCAGCGAAGAACTCTTCAAAAAAGGATTATGCCTTCCTTCAGGACCATGTGTATCTGAGGAAGATGTGAGATATATAGTGAAGTGTATAGTTGAGAGTGTAGAGTGTAGAGTGTAGGGATAAAAAATCAAAAGTTTAACAAACCAAAAATTATAAAATTGTTTATGAACCTATTTAATTACAGAAAATTAATTGTTTATCAAAAATCAAAGGTATTAGTCAAAAGGACTTATGAATTATTAGAAAGATTTCCATCTACAGAAAATTTTGCATTATGTAATCAATTGCGGAGAGCGTCTATTTCTATTACTTCTAACATAGCAGAAGGTGTTAATCGTTTTTCAATAAAAGACAAGAAACATTTTGTTGAAATCGCATATAGTTCTTTGATGGAAGTGTCAAGTCAGTTTGAAATTGCAGAAGAATTAAATTACATAACAACCGAAGAAAGGATTAGCATTGACGTATTAGTCGATGAAATCGCAAGATTATTATCTGGACTGAAAAAATCCTATATATAATTAACAGAATAATCCCCTCTCTACACTCTAAACCCTAAACTAATATGAAAAGATACTGTCAAACCCTCTCTCTCGTCAACGACCCTGAGTTAATCGAGAAATATATTGAAGTGCATTCCAACGTATGGCCTGAAGTCATTGAAGGACAGCGTCAGGTTGGAATTTTAGATATGCAGATCTTCATTAAAGATAATCTGCTTTTTATGATATGCGACACCGTCGATGACTTCGACTGGCAACGCGATATGGCACGCCTCGCCACACTCCCACGCCAAGCAGAATGGGAAGCCTACGTGGCTCAGTTTCAAGGATGCAAAGCAGAAGCACGTTCCGATGAGAAATGGCGTTTGATGACAAGGATATTTTAGTGTAGAGTGTAGAGATCTAAACTCTAAACTTTCCACTTATAAACTAAAAATACTATCTTTGCAAAAATTGTCTTATATGAACAACAATCATCTTATAATAATGGCTGGCGGAGTCGGTTCTCGCTTCTGGCCTATGAGCACTCCTGAAAAGCCAAAACAATTTATCGACGTATTAGGCATCGGTAAATCTCTTATTCAACTTACAGTAGAACGTTTCGACACAGTGATTCCAGTAGAAAACGTATGGATAGTCACTTCAGAGAAATATAAGAACATCGTCATGGAACAACTTCCAGGAGTCCCTGAGAATCAGATACTCCTAGAGCCTTGCATGAGAAACACCGCTCCTTGCATCGAATACGTAAGCCGTAAGATCTACGCCAAATATCCAGATGCTAACCTCGTGTTCTCTCCTGCAGACCATATCGTCCTTGACGTCAACACCTTCCGCGAAGTCATTAAAAACTCTTTGAACTTCACCATAAACCGCGAGGCTATCTTGACACTCGGCATGATGCCAACACGTCCAGAAACAGGATACGGATATATAAAAGCTATCAGCAGTCAGCGGTCAGCGGTCAGCGGTCAGCAGTTTAATTCATGTAGAGACGTTATACCTGTGGCATCTAATATCCACAAAGTGGAGGCATTCAAAGAGAAACCAAATTTAGAGACTGCTAAATCTTACCTTAATGAAGGCGGCTACTACTGGAACGCCGGCATCTTTATCTGGAATGTTAAAATGGTTGTTAATACAATCTCTAATTTAGTTCCAGACCTCGCTTCTGTCTTCGATAAAATTGAACCTTATTTCTATACAGAACAAGAACAAGAGATAGTAAACCAATATTTCCCAACATGTCCTAACATTTCCATCGACTATGCCGTGATGGAAAAATCAAAAGAAGTATTCGTCTATCCTGCCAGCTTCGGATGGAGCGACCTCGGAACTTGGGGCAGCCTTTACACTCATCTCAAACAGGATGAAAACAAGAACGCTTCAGTAGGACAAAACATCAATCTTGTAGATTGTAAAAACTGCGTCGTCCACACTCCTTCAGAACGTAAAGTCGTAATACAAGGTCTCGACAACTACATCATAGCCGAAAGCGACAACACATTGTTAATCTGCAGAAAAGAAGACGAACAGAAAATCAAAGACTGGCAAAAATAAAAGTTAACAAATTATATCTATATGAGAAAACTTATCAAAAGACTTGCCCTTGCATTATTTAAAGGAAGATATGCTCCACAATCTTTTTCAAAATGGCTAGTGCTACTTTTCGATTGTTTCATATTTTTCTTTTCATTCTGGTTATACGTATTCGTCAAATACATATATCACATTGATAACCTAAGTGTTATCGGCAGAATATTCCATATAGAGATAATTCATTTCATACCGCTTTTCATCATATTCTTAATAAATGTCTTTATCTTCGGTTCTCACCAAGGACTGGTCAGATATAGCGGTTTCAGCGATATCAAGAAACTAGCCTATGTAAGCATTGGCACATTCATACTGGCTTTCATAACAAAGTCTTTAGCCATAAACTACTTGCCTCTAGGCTTAATCCACAAATGGTTCGTCTCTCATACTGAGGTGGTCTTCATATCAATGTTAACTTTCTTGATATTGACCTTGTCGAGACTGGTAATCAGACATATCTACAACGAGAATATCAGCCATAAACAAGAACCTATCAACACAATAATATATGGTGCAGGCGATGCTGGTATAATTACGAAAAATGCATTGGAACAAGATACTTCAGCATATTATAACGTAATCGCTTTTGTTGACAATTCATCCAAGAAAATAGGTAAATCCATCAATGGCATTCCTGTGCTTAGCCCATCAAAGCTACATAACAAAGAATTCGTCCAGAAAAATAATATCAAACTCATCATCTTCGCTATTCCAAGTCTTGAAAACGACGAGAAGACTAAAATCATCAACGAGATAATTGACCTAGGCATTAACGTGAAATCTGTTCCACATCTCAACAACTGGATAGATAACAAGCTGACAGCAAATCAGATTGAAGATATCAAGATTGAAGACTTGTTAGGAAGAGAGCCTATAGTATTAGGTAAAGAGAATGTGACAGAAGGCCTCAAAGGCAAGGTCATTATGGTGACAGGAGCCGCTGGTTCAATAGGCAGCGAGATTTGTCGCCAGGTACTTCATTATAAGCCAAAGAAACTGATATTGGTAGACCAAGCAGAATCGCCATTGTATGATATTCAGTTTGAACTGAGAAACAACGAGCCTTATCGTTCCTTTAACATCCCAATGGAATTTGTCATAGGCAACGTGAAGGATTATATCAAGATGCGCGAGGTGTTCAGCAAGTATCAGCCTCAGATAGTATATCATGCTGCTGCATACAAACATGTTCCTCTTATGGAAGAGTTCCCTTACGAAGCAGTATTCGTCAACGTGCTTGGAACTAAGAACATCGCAGATCTGGCAATAGAATTTGAAGTTGAAAAATTCGTGATGGTCTCCACCGACAAAGCAGTCAACCCTACCAACGTAATGGGAGCGACCAAACGTATCGCCGAGATTTACACACAAAGCCGCCGTACAGAAAAAACAGCATTCGTGACTACACGTTTCGGCAACGTATTGGGTTCTAACGGTTCTGTTATACCTTTATTTAAGAAACAATTGGCATACGGCGGTCCTCTCACCGTGACAGACAGAAATATCATCCGCTATTTCATGACAATACCAGAAGCTTGCAGCCTCGTACTTGAAGCTGGAACTATGGGTGACAAGGAAGATATCTTTGTCTTCGATATGGGTGAACCTGTAAGAATATACGACCTGGCAAAGAAAATGATAAAACTATCAAGAAAAGAAGGCGTCGAGATAGAGATAACAGGCTTACGTCCAGGCGAGAAACTTTATGAGGAGCTGCTTTCCACAAAAGAAAACACCATACCAACAGAACATGCTAAAATCATGAGAGCCAAGGTGCGTCGTTACACACAAGAAGAAGTGAACGAAAAGATAGAGACTCTCATCAACTTGATTCCAACATGCGACAACTTTAAAATCGTTGCCCAGATGAAGAAAATAGTACCTGAATTCATCAGCAACAACTCCATTTATTCATGCCTCGACACAAAAGAAAATTAATATGAAAAAAATCTTAACACTTTTATTATGCTTGTTTTCAATAAGCAATATCTTCTCTCAAGAAACTCTCATCCCTCTCAACGATGATTATGAGATGGAAATACAAGCCGCTGCGTACAGCTCGGCTTACCGCTTTCACACAGCATCTAAATCATGGTCAGAATATCAGTTCAAAGACATTTTAAATATAGATAGCCTTAACAAATCACAGTTCATAGTCAAAGACTTCAACAAGAAATGGAAGAACTATGCCTGGAACGCCATCTTCAACACCGATTTCATAGGATTCAAATCTGACGACTATTACATCGCCATCAACCCTATCGTCGATTTCGACTTAGGCAAAGACAATGGCAAAACCACTTGGGTCAACACACGCGGTGCGGAAGTAAAAGGAACTATCGGCGACAACTTCGCTTTTTATAGCAACATCAGAGAAAACCAAACCGTCTTCCCAGACTATGTAACACAATATATAAAAGAAAACCATGTAGTCCCAGGCCAAGGATGGGATAGACCTTTCAAACAAACTGGTTTTGATTATGCCAATGCTTCTGCATATATCGCGCTGCGTCCTATGCCATGGCTGCAAGGAGTGCTCGGCTACGGAAAGAACTTCATCGGCGACGGCTACCGTTCCTTGATATTGTCAGACAATGCTCTTGCATATCCATACCTAAAACTCACAGCTGATGTATGGAACATTCAATATACTTGTCTCTATTCTCAAATGTCTGACAAAAACAAACTTCTCAACGACGATACATATCCAAGAAAATATACCATCATACATTATATAGACTGGGCTGTGACAAAACGTCTCAACCTAGGTCTGTTCGACGCTATGGTATGCAGAGCACAAGACGATAACGGAATAAAAAGAGGCTTTGATTTACAATATATAAATCCTATCCTATTCTTACGCACAACAGACTATTACACAGGCAATTCACCTGACAACGCATTGCTCGGCGCATCCGCAAGCTATATCTTAGGCAAACACACAACATTGTACGCTCAGTTTGTCATGGACGAAATGACAGTGAAAGAATTTATCGGATTCAACGGATATTACGCAAACAAGCAATCATACCAATTTGGTATGAAAAGCTATAACAGCTTAGGAATCAAGAACCTCTTCCTTCAAGGAGAATTCAATCTCGTAAGACCTTATATGTATTCTCATCATAGTGGAGAAAGCAATTACGGTCATTATAACCAATCTCTAGCTCATCCTTGGGGAGCTAACTTCTATGAAATCGTTGCAAGAGCGCAATACAACTACAAGCGTTTCTATTTCCAATACAAGATGAACTACGGCCAATGGGGCGACGACATCACAACAGAAGACGGAGAGTTCCAATATTACGGACATGACATCTATCATGATTACAGCGATTATTACCATATTGACGGAACACATGGACTATATGGACATTATATGCTCACTGGTGAGAAAAACACCTTAATGATGAATAACTTCGTAGTATCATGGCTCGTCAATCCTTCATACAATCTTAATGTCTTTGCCGACATCACCCATAGAAACCAAAGCATTGAGGGAGGAAGTCAGTATAATAATTTCATCATAAACTTCGGCATAAGAACGACATTAGACAGAAAGTATTACGACTTTTAATCTGAGCAATAGAATATTGTCGGTGAATAATTATGAGTAAAAAATCTATTTTCATAAAATATCTGTTCGACAAGATAGCTGCATTTTTAGGAATAATCGTATTATCTCCGGTAATTCTGATAATATTCATTATTCATAAAATTGTCATGCCTGGCGGAAGCTTCATATTCAAACAAGAAAGAGTAGGGCAGTATGGCGTAATTTTCAACATATACAAAATAAGGACTATGAAAAACAATGTTGAAAACAATGACAACTTCGTCACAACAGCCAACGACGACAGAATCCTACCTTTCGGCAAATGGCTCCGCAGAACAAAACTAGATGAGATAGTAGAACTCATAAATGTATTAAAAGGCGATATGAGTCTGGTGGGACCACGTCCAGATGTTGAAGGATATGCCGATAAACTAGAAGGCGATGACAGAAAAATCCTTGAACTGCGTCCAGGCATAACAGGTCCAGCATCTCTCAAATATATAAACGAAGAAGAGATACTCGCAAAAGTAAGCAATCCTAAACAATACAACGACGAAGTCATTTTCCCTGACAAAGTAAAGATAAATCTAGAATATTACGATAACAGAACCTTCTGGGGAGATATTAGAATTATAATCAATACTATTTTCAGATAAAACCGACTAATGGCTAACGACTAATGACAAAGGTTTTAGTTCAAAGTTCAATGGTCTTCAATTCCTAATTAAAATATGGTTTCCATAATAACTCCAGCATATAACAGCGAGAAATTCATCGCTGAAACTATACTTTCGGTATTGGCACAGTCGTACCAGAATTGGGAGATGATTATAGTTGACGATTGCTCCACCGATAAAACTGCAGAGATTGTTGCTTCATTTCAAGAGAAAGATTCCAGAATAAAATACATATATAATTCTACCAACAAAGGTTCTGCTTTTTCACGCAATATAGCATTGCAAAAAGCCAAGGGAAAATGGATAGCCTTTTTAGACAGCGACGATTTGTGGCATCCAGAAAAACTCGAGAAACAAATCGAGTTCATGACAAGAAACAACTATCATTTTTCATACACCAACTATTGCGAAATTGATGAATCATCGGAAGAAAAAGGCATTTTGATTACAGGCCCTAAAGTCATATCTGAAAAAAAGATGAGAGCTTACTGCTGGCCAGGATGCCTTACAGTAATGTATGACGCCGAGAAAATAGGATTGATACAAAGTGCTGATTTAGAGATAAACGAAGAATACGCTATCTGGATTAAAATCTCTAAAATGACCGACTGTCATCTTCTTGATGAAAATCTTGCAAAATATCGCAGACACAAAAAATCATTAAGCAATAAATCGTATTTCAGATTGATTAAATGGCATTATCTAATGTTCAGAAAATCTGAAAACAAAAACATAGTCACATCAGCAATATTGACTATCAATAACTTATTCTTCGGAACAATAAAAAAGATAATTTACAGACGCTCTTACTGATGGACATAAATCAATATAGATATTATAAAGGTGCATGGATTTTTTTGGAAGAAAACAAAGAAACACTTCTTTCAAAAGAAGAAAGCAAACAGCTGCTTAAAAAAGGCGGCTTGATGGTTCGTAATATCTATGATTTTGATTGCAAGGAAGAAACACCATTCTGGTTTGTCATAAAAGATAAAACAGAAGATATTTCAGAATTGCCTTTTTCAGCAAGAAGAAACATCAGAAGATCTTTAAGATTTTATGATATTAGGAAAATAAGCCTTGAAGAATTTTCAGAAATAGCATTTCCGATAATAACATCAGCACAGAAATCATACAAAGTCAAATGCCATATAATAAATAGAAAGGAATTTGATGAGATGATTAAAAGATACGAAAATGAAGCTGACAAAGAATTCTGGGTTGCTGAGCGCAAGGACAACAAAGAAATAGTTGCCGTTTCTATTAATAGAATAAAGAGCGACAGCTGCGAATATGACGATATGAAATGTAAGCCTGAAGCTTTAAAAGACAGAACATATCCATATTATGGACTTATTTATACCATGAATAGATATTATCTTGAAGAGAAAGATAAGAAATATGTCAGTGACGGCAGCCGTTCTGTAAGCGAACATTCCAACATTCAGGAGTTTTTAATGCATAATTTTAGGTTTAGAAAAGCATATTGTAAACTCCATATTTTCTACAAATGGTGGTTTTTTGTCGTCATAAAAGTGCTTTTTCCATTCAGAAATATGGTTATTTCCAACAAAACAAAAGCTGTTTTAAGGATGCACGAGTATTTTTGCAACTTACAATAAATTAAATATCAACAACTTACAATAAAAATAAAAATATTTTAAAAAAAGTTAAAAAAAGTCTTGTCGGGATAAAAAAAAGATGTACCTTTGCAATCGCAAAACGGAGATAAAAAACGTTGCAAACGCCTCCTTAGCTCAGTTGGTTAGAGCATCTGACTGTTAATCAGGGGGTCTCAGGTTCAAGTCCTGAAGGGGGCGCAAAGAGAG
>JAEIGA010001863.1_pt1 | contig 33502 bp, 42 predicted proteins | sample 9270691 | NCBI WGS metagenome assembly JAEIGA01 (sample SAMN17057246, study PRJNA624740) | gut metagenome | biome: biome; isolation source: fecal sample | host: Bos grunniens | place: China: Xizang | collected 2019 | reverse complement strand
GCCATAACAGCTCCAAGTTCAACATTTGTAATTTTACCATTTAATTGATTTCTTGCACTTAATTTCATAATTTCACATCAATATATTTTTAACAATATAACATTATATCGAATTGTATATAAATCTTTCGTTTTTTCAATAAATAAGGATTTTAAAAACGATTACCGAAAATGGTTCATATCGATTAAATTTTCATAATGAATTATTAAAAAATGAATTTTAAATTAAATAAATTTAAATAAAAATAAATATATCAAGAAAATAACATCATATAATTAAAATAATTTAATTTAATAAAAAATTAAATAGTTATATAATATTTTATCGAAATTTATTATAAAAAAACATCAGACAATAAAATTGCATATTTCCGGACAAATCATTTATATATAGTGACAAAAACTTCTGACAAAAAAAGAATATTATTAATACTATAAAAACGAAAATGATTATTATGAATATCGAATTAGAATCAATTGGTACAATCCATACTGAATTTAATGAAATCGAAGGAATGCCTATCCAGCCTACCGGTGCAAAAGGAATAAAAGGAACAATTGAAATAAAAGATAAATTTACAGATGGGCTAAAGGACCTTGATGGATTTTCCCATATTCACATTATTTATTTACTCCATAAAGTTGACGGATATATGCTTGAAGTTAAACCATTCATGGACAATGATACCCATGGCGTTTTTGCAACAAGATCTCCTAAAAGACCAAATAGAATAGGAATGAGCGTTGTTAAATTAAATAAAGTAGAAGGAAATACTGTTCATGTTGAAAACATTGATGTTTTAAATGGAACACCACTTCTGGACATCAAACCATATGTTCCCCAATTATACGAAGATACAATTGATGAATTAAAAATAGGCTGGTTTGAAACAAAACATCAAAAAGCAAAATCACAAAAATCTGATGACAGATTTAAATAAAAAAAGTGAGCTATAAATTATTTATAGCTTCAGTAATCAATTGAATAGTTGCCTCAATATCATCCATACTACATACACTTACAGGAGTGTGTATATAACGAGTAGGAACAGATAAAACACCAGTTGGAATTCCTTCACGGGTTAAGTGAATAGCAGTTCCATCAGTGGTTCCTCCATCACTTACTTCTAATTGATAAGGAATTTCTTTTTCATCACCTGCTTTGATTAGCATATTTTTTACGGATTCCTGGGTTAAAATACCTCTACCACTTGCATCAGCTAAAATTATAGCCGGACCTTTACCCATTACAACAGGTGCCTCTTCAGGTTTAATTCCTGGATGATCACCGGACAAAGTTACATCGAGTGCAATAGCTAAATCAGGGTTTAATTTAAATGCAGAAGTTTTAGCACCTTTTAAACCTACTTCTTCTTGAACGGTACCTACACCATAAACAGTAGCTCTGGTTTCAACTCTTTTTAAAACTTCCATCATTACATAACAACCTACACGGTTATCTAAAGCTTTACCCATGATTAAGTTATTTGGATATTCCTCAAAGAGTGCATTGAATGTCATCTTATCTCCAATTCTGACCATTTTTTCTGCATCTTCCTTGTCTTTTGCACCAATATCAATAAACATGTCTTCCGCTTTAACGACCTTGTTCTTTTCTTCAGCTTTAGTAATGTGAGGTGGTTTTGAACCGATTACCCCAACAATTGCATCTCCTACAGAAGAGTGAATAGTTACGGTTTGATTCATTAGCATTTGGTCATTTATTCCACCAATGTTAGAGAATTTAATAAAACCATTATCGTCAATATATCTTACCATTAAACCAATTTCGTCCATGTGTGCTGCAAGCATAACAGTAGGAGCCTTTTTTTCACCTTTTTTAGTAGCAATTAAGTTTCCCATACTGTCTTTTTCAATTTTATCAGCTACATCTTCTAATTCGCGTGTAATAATTTTAGCTATTTCTTCTTCAGACCCGGATACCCCCGGCGCTAAAGAAAGCTCTCTCATTAATTCCATCGTATCACCAAATTATTTTTATAATTTTAATTATATTAAATAGTTTCTATTAATGGAAAATTCTAAAAAAAAAGTAAAAAAAATAGTGGAGTGTTAACTCCTATTTGTTCAAAGCTTTAAATCCTATCGGTGTTGTACTATACTTGGTTCCGGCAGCCATAATGACATCTTGAACTGATGAAGTGAGTTTTGATTGTGGTCTCCAAGGTGCATCTTTATCTTCACCAACAATAGATACTTCATCTACAATACCATTTTCAAGCAAATATACCAGAATAGCTGAAACTACACCACCGTCTTGTCCTATGATTGAATTCGCCTTTACACTATAAATGTCCAAATAGTTTCCAAGAGGTTTTTCATCTATATCTTCAGGATATATTTCATTGCTTACAAAAGTCCTAGGACAAGCAAAGTAACATGCATGACAATCCTCTTCACATTCCTTTTTGGATACCGGTTTTCTGTGATTTATCTGGATTGAATCAATCGGACAGACATATTCACAAGCTCCGCATAAAACACAAGATCCTACACTAATAACATCATTCTGTAAGTTTTCAAATTGACATAAGCTTGCTTCCCTTATGACTTCATCTTCATTCATTGCCCTTTTTGAAAGTACAGGTCTTGCAACAGCTTCTCTTTTTTTATATCTTTTAATGTTTTTAGAGATTTTTTGATTAGCTATTCTTTTTAAAAGATTAAGACCCTTTTCAGACATTTCATCAATAGTGATGTATCCCTTATCGATTGCATCTTCAATAATTTTTCTTCCTTTTTTTGACCTTACAATGACTGTTGAATATCCGCTAGGAGATCCTACTGAACCTACAGAAATATCAGATACATCAGAAGTATAATCAGTGCAGATGTGACAATTCTTACGAGTAAAAGGCTCAGTTTCTGCAATCGGAATGGAAAATACATTACCGTCTATCAAATTTGCAATGAATTTACCTTTATCAATTCTAAATTCCTTTACTTCATATAACTCTATGCCTTGACCTTTCAAATATTTCTCAAGATATGAATAAGAAAAGTTTTCCATACAGAATAGACCTATTTTTACATCAATAGGTGAACCGCCAGTTTGATCTTCGTATTTGTTGATTTTTGTTGCAGCTAATATTTGGCAGGGTGTACCAACCATTGCTGTTTTAATATCCGTCACTTTTACACCTCTTTCATAGACCGGAAGATTACTTCCACCAATACTTATTTTTGTATTTAACATATATAAAGTTTTTCAAAAACTGAACAAAACCAAACGAATCGGAAATGTGAAAATAATTGGTTTAAATAATAAAAATAAATAAAAACAAAAATTAAACAAAAATACACTTAATTATAAAAAAATTGGAAACAAACATTCGAAATAATTAAGTTGATGCAAATACAATATAAAAATAGGTGAGAGTATGTCAAATGTAACAAAAATATATTTTAGTCCATCCGGAACTACCAAACAGGTAGTTGATCAAATAGGCAGTAATTTTACATCTGAAAATGAAACTTACGATTTATTGAATTTTACATCTTCAAAAGAGTTTGCAAACGATGAAGTTGTGATTGTTGGAATGCCAGTATTTGCAGGAAGAATTCCAAAAAGCGGACGTGAAAGGTTAGAAAAACTCAAAGGAGACAATACAAAAGCAATAGCTATTGTAAACTATGGAAACGCCCAAGTAGGAGATTCATTACTTGAGCTAGTGGACGTGCTTAAAGAGAATGGTTTCGATGTTGTTGCCGCCGCTTCAACCGTAAGCCACCACTCAATATTCAGCGGCGTTGCTCAAGGACGACCTGATGAATCAGACATAGAAAAAATCAACGAATTTAGTCAAAAATGTATTGAAAAAATAGAATCTGATGAGAGTTTAGAAAGCGAAATACCCGGAAATAAACCTTATACTGATTATAAACAATTGCCGTTTGCTATTTCTTGTGATGAAACAATTTGTGCATTCTGTTATGACTGTGTTTCAATTTGTCCTGAAAAGGCGATTCCAGACGATGACCCTATTGACACAGACCTTGATTTGTGCTCAAGATGTACCGCATGCATACATATATGTCCGGAAGATGCACGTATGTTTTCAGGAGATGCATTTGAAGCTACAAAACCAGCTTTCGAGCAAGCAAATAGTGAAAGAAAAGAGCCTGAATTTTACTTATAAATTCATCCTCTTTTTAGCCACTGTTCTTACATATTCATTTTCGTCGGTTTTTGAAATTTCCCTTAAAACCTTTTTACTTACTATTTTTTTACAAGCAGTTTCACGAACTCTCCAGGACTCGTCACTTTTTGCAATATTGGTTAAGACTTCCTGATTTCTGATTAATGAAACCGCCCTAACGGATATATTTTCAGAAATTCCTTGCTCATAAATTTTAATTATGCATTTTTCAACTTTAATCTTATTTAAAGCCTTTAAAGAGAATTCTTCATCTTCATTTGCTAAAACAATTCTAATTAATGTTTCCAAATCAGTTATATTATCCAATGTGGATTTTCTAATGCTTTCCAATTTAGCGTTCTTCAATATTTCAATGAAGTTTTTCTCTTCTTTAATGTGTTGCATTGCCTCAACGGCCACATCTTCATGTGTTGAATTAATTGCAACATATGTAAAGTCATCTTCATCAGTTATTGCAGGATTTGAAATTGCATGAGCCCTTACATATTGGTCATTGTCATTCAAAGCGATGTTTATCAATTTTTGAGTATTGCTCAGGTTTTTAACAGCAATTTGCCTTACAAACGGATCCTTATCATTGTCAATGACCTTTATCAATACTTCATCATCTGTAATTTTTTTAACTGCCTCACTTCTAACAACACTATCCGAATCATTTAAAGCCATATTAGTTAATAAATCATCATCTTCAACTTTATTAATTATGTCTAGGCGAACATCGGATTTTTCTGAATCCATAGCGATATTTTTTAATATTTCAACATTTTGAATCTTTCCAAAAACAAGTGATCTGATTTTCGCATTATCCTCCTGAATCGCAATTTCAGCAAGGATTTCCTCATTTTCAATTTTTTTAATGGCAGCTATTTTTACACCTTCATCCTTGTCTTCGATAGCTACTTTTTTAAGGATTTCTTCATCGGTGAAATTATCTTTATTTACAGCAGATTTTCTTATTGAGGAATCTTTTGCCTTGAAAACCAAATCATATAATATATCAGCATCTTCAATTTTTTCTAATGATAATCTTCTGTAATTTTTATCAATTGCTTCAATAGCTATGTCCTTTAATGTTTCTTCATCAACTATCTTATTGAATATTTCATCGACTCTTTTGTTTTTCTTGGTGTTGATTACAATTTCAGCTATTGACTTGTTGTTTTCACCGAGTCTTTCATAAGCAAAGCTTCTAACATCAAAGAATTTTGAATTTTCAGCAGCATCCCAAAGCAAGTTTTCATCTTTAATTTTGTTTGCAGCAATCAATCTAATAGCCCTATCCTTTACATTTTTAGCAATGTCCAATGCTACAAATTGATCAGTTATACTATCAGCGGCTGCAGCTCTTTCATTTCTGTCTTTAGCATTAATAGCTATTTCCTTTAATATTAATTGATCTTGATCTATTTCAACATCTTTTGGAACAGGCTTCTTTTTCTTTTTTGTATCTTTACTTTTAAATCTGTCAAATAATCCCATTTTAATTTACTTCCTCATACATTCTCTCCAGGAAACTAGCAAGCGAAATAATATCTTGGCGATTATGTTCTATTATTGGAACTATCGGCCCTATATTTTTTTCGTTCAAATAAGCATTATAATAATCTGGAATATACTGGCCAGGAACATCGCCTTCACGTTCGATTCCGAATAATTCCTTTTCAATTGTTTGTAGTTGACAATTTGGCAGTTGCTCTTTCCACAAGTTTTTCGCAAAATACATCAAATCCAGGTGAGGTAAATCCAAACTAAACTCTAACCTGTTATATCGACATCTGTTTTTAATAAATGGCACATCAAAGCTTTTACCATTAAACGTTACATGAACTGAATCCTCATCCAGATGTGATAGATATGCCTCAATGACAGAAGGCTCTTCATAAATTTCTCTTAAAAAATATTGTGAAGAAACTATCTTATCTTTTTTTAGCTCGGCAACACCAATTAAAATTATTGGAACATTGGAAAGGCCTAATGTTTCAATATCCATGAATTTAAAGTTTTCTCTGTCGGTTAAGCTTATTGACCTTAAAACATTATCCCTACATTTTTTAGAGTATTTGTTATTGTCCAGTAATTCTATAACTTCTGCAAATGACAAATCATCAATTTTATCAAGGAACCTTGATGCAACATCACAAAACTTATCATGAGTTTTAAGTGATTCTATTGTATTATAACCTTTATTTTTAAGATTCTGTTCTGTTCTGACTCCTACTTTCGGCAATAATTTAAGGTTATGGTTCATTTGATTTTTAAAATCATTATCATCAATATTAAAATTGATTTTTTCTTTTTGAGTAATTTTCAATGTATCTCCGTAAGAAGTTGAAATGACTTGTGAATTTTCAATATCTGCAAGTTTTTTTCCATCATATTCACTTAAAAGTTTTTGTTTATAATCCCTATAAAATGAATTTGAATATTTTCTAGCTGTTTTTTTAGCTTCCTCGGATGGATTTAAAGAACCAATTGAATTTGAGAGGACTCTTCTTAGATACATTTCATGTTCTGTATAATCTGTCATTCAAATTAACTATATGGAAATCAAATAATATATAATTTTTTAATAAAGTATAATTGATTTTTTATAAAATACAAACAAGTTTATATAGTATTAAAACAAATATATATTTGGCTACAATGTAGCCAGAGAGATAGATTAAACAGCCAAATTTTAAAATTCATTTCTCTAAAAGCTTGTTAAAACAAGTTATTGGGTGGTTATAAACACATAACTACCCAATCATCCCAAACTTTTTTTATAAATATTAGTAAAATTTATAATATTTTCAAACCAAACTATACATTAAGGTTTGAATATGAAATTAAAATTAGCAATAATCTTTGGAATTTTAATATGGCTCATCACATTTATAGCAAGTGAAATTGTCAATCCTCTGTTTAGTGATGCACTGCCAAATGTCAATATTATTGTTCCAATAATCGTTATAGTTTCTACAGGATTCTTTGGAATATTATACATCAGAAATATTGATAGAAACGAAGTTATTGAAGGACTAACCGTTGGAATAATATTCGTCATTATTGACGTGATATTTGATTTAGTTTTTTTAATAATACCAAATAACGAAAATTTAATTTTTACAGACTACACAATACATGTTTTTTCAATGATTATTATAACCTTATTAATTACGACCTTTTTAGGATATTTAGCCCAGATGACTATTGATTTAAAATAAGGAGATATAAAATGATACCAAAATCACATCCACGTTATGAATCATTAATATTACGAGATAAAATCGTTAAAGCAGCTGAAAAAGGATACTTGGCAGACTCTGCAATGATTGCACATGGAAGAGGAGAAGCTTTTGATTATTTAATTGGTGAAAAAACAACCTATCCTGCAAAAAGGGCAATGTATGTTGCAGTTGCCGCATTACTTTTATCAAATAATCCAGTCATTTCTGTTAATGGAAATGCAACAGCACTAGCGATAGATGAAATAATCGAATTTGCTAGAGTTATTAATGCAAAAATTGAAATTAATCTATTCTATAGAACTGATGAAAGAGTGGAATTACTCACATCATTATATAGAGCACATGGATACAAAGAGATTCTAGGATCATTAGACGATGACATTGAATATTTAAATGACATTAAAAATAACAGAGCATCTGCAAGTAAAACCGGAATCTATTCTGCAGACACCATTTTAATCCCCCTTGAAGATGGGGACAGAGCAGAAATCCTTAAAAAATCTGGCAAAAATATAATTACAATAGATTTAAATCCACTTTCTAGAACTTCAAAAATGTCTGATGTTTCAATTATGGACAATATTGTAAGAGCAATTCCATTCATGACTAAAATAGCTGAAGATTTAAAAACTCAAGATAAAAAAGTTTTAATCGATATGGTTAATAATTTTGATAATGAAGAAAACCTTAAAGAATCAATTGAACAAATTAAAATAAAATGAAGATGATATAATGCAAGTAATGGGTGTATCTGGCCTACCAGGCTGTGGAAAAAGTTTTGTTTCTGACATTGCTATTGAAGAGGGAGCTATTATTGTAAGTATGGGAGACATAATTAGAGAAGAAGCTAAAAAACGAGGCGAATCTACTAAAGAAACTGCAGTTAACTTAAGAAAAGAATTTGGTAACAACATTGTTTCAGAACTTACAATTAAAAAAATTAAAAAACTCCAAGAAGATGAAAATCCAAAATTAGTCCTCATTGAAGGAATTAGAAGTCCTCATGAAGTTGACATGTTTAAAGAAAACTTTGATAATTTTATTGTTCTTTCTATCTTTGCAAATCCTCTTATACGTTTTAAAAGACTGCAACTAAGAAACAGAGAAGATGATTCGCAGGATTATGAAGGATTTCATAAAAGGGATAAAACTGAATTAGGATTTGGTATTGGTGAAGTTATTTCCCTTTCAGATAAGATAATTATTAATGAAAGCGATATAGAAAGCTATAAGGAAAAAATTAGAGAATTTTTCCGAGAAATGAACTTATAATCTATTTATCTTCCAGAACGGCATCCTCAATAATATAAACACCACTATCACGATGCCATTCTTTTCTATCTTTTAATATTTTTAGTTTCTTTTTAAAAATAGGACCGTCAATAGCTAATGTTTCGGCTTCACCGCCTTCAAAAGCTATATCAACATAATATTTTTCATTAAGTACAACTAACTCATCAATAGCTTCATCATCTATAACACGGCCAAGCCAGGTTTCATCTAAACCCCATGCTGCAACACCAGATATGATGATTTTAAAACCAAGAGAAACAATTTCTCTCATATATTCCAATTCATCAACATGCCAATAGGGAGAAATTATTTCCAATCCAACTTCCAAGCCTAATTTTTCAATCCTAGATTTCTGATATTGAGAGTAAAGCGCACCTGTATATATACATTCAACACCTAAATCCTTTAAATCCAGGAATGCTTGCTTTAAATCTTTAAGTTCTTCTTCTTTAACACCATCAGTTTCAACAGACATTATCGGAATATCAAGTGCCTCTGAAAGCAAATCAGTGACATGAATGTTAGGAACATGAAACATGTATGATTCATCATTGCGGGATTTCATGGAAAGAAGATATCTAACATCTTCTTTCATTTTCAAAGCATAATACAAAGCCATTGTACTATCTTTACCACCCGAAAACAAAACGGCAGCATTCATAAAAAATTACCTTTTACGTTTTTCATTTAGGAATTTTTTAAATTTTCTTGAGAAAACACCGAATGATTCGTAGTATATTCCTAATACTGCTACAATAACGCCCACTAAACCAGTAATCAATACAAATTGATAATCCGGTAACATTGCTTGGGTTGTATCATTTAATTTATCTTGTATAGGTCCTTCCATCTTAGTTGGTACAATTCCTTTTTCCAATAAAAGGTCCTTGAAGGTATCAACTGAAGCTGAATCAACAACTAGTTTTGCATGAACTTGAGCATAAGAAATAGATCCACCATAAACTAACCTATACCAATCTGAAAATGATTTTAAAGCTTCATAGGAAGAATAATTTTCTTCGAGTTCTATTTCAAGTTTACCATCCTCAGTTACATTATAATGTTTATAATGAGAATCTATATTTCCCAAAATAGAATTGAAATAATCATATTCCATTTCATTAAATTTCCAGAGTGGAATCGTAATACCTGTCTCTTCAAAAGAAATAAATCCTTCGGTTGAGGATAATTCCTTGCTAAGTTCATTCATATTTATTGAAGAGGACAAATCCAAATACATTGTCTCTTCATTACCTGGAATGCTTTTCTCAACTACATTTACCGCTGAGGGTACTTCCTCATAAATGGGCTCCAAAAAGAAAGCTCCTCCAATTGCTCCAATTAAAAAAGCAACAACAAGAACTAAAATTATTTCTTTTTTAGGCATGTATCGTCTTAACATTCCAATTGAAAAAACAAATACCATCATTAAAATAAATAAAATGATGTAAATAATTGCCATTATCATATCCATAAAAATTCACACGCCATTATCTATTAATTTAAATATTTAAATTAACAATTTAAATAATTTTGTATGAAAAATCGATTAATTTTGATAAATTATCATGTTTTTACTATTTTCCGGCCATTCAATTACAAAAATTTTCTCCCCTTTGGATAATTTAAATGACTTTGTTTTTAATTTTGAAATGACATTAATTTTTATTTCTTTCTGTTTATTGTTTTTAAGTTTAATTTTAGAAGATACATGATTATTAGTAATGTCAATCTTAACCGGCTTGTCAATGTCCAGATAAACTGTCTGTTTCGATCCCTGACCGTCACCATAAACTTCCTTAATTGCCTGTGATATTTTTGATAAATCCGACTTTACCTTAATCGAATCGGACACATCAAAGGTATTATCCATAGTTTGTTCCAACATAGGCAATGTGAAAACAATTAAAATTATCAAAGACAGTGAAAATATCAATAGATACTCAAGGGAAACCTGACCTTTACTGTCCGTCATCATATCACCAAGACCAAATTTTTCGTAATTAACATCATTAAGTCCCCATAACTTAAAGCGATAATGAGACCTATCATTATGGATGGGGTAAAAGGAAATCCCAATTTGATGCATAGGCTGTCCGAGATAAATTTTTGAGTGCACATTACCTTTAAAAGAGTTACATCATTTTGTGTAATGCCTCCTGCACTTCTCGATTTAAAATAATATTTGAATTCTTTTTCTCTACTTTTATAGACTTTCAAATTCCCGTCTAACTCTTCTATTAGTTCACAAATATGGTCATCATTAAAGCAGTATTTGTTAACTATCATTCCTTCTTTCAAATCTTTAACTTTAACAGTTTTATTGAGCGTTGTCTTAATCAATGTTCTTAAAGCATTATAATTGAATATGTTTATTAATAAATCTGCATTGTTTTTTACGAACTGATTTTTTATAATCAGTCTTGTTGTGAATACCAGTAAAAATGGAAATGACACCAGAATACTATTTACTATTACACTAAATGTAAATGGGTAAATTGACAATAACGGAAAGATATTCAAAAATTCTATATTAATGCCAAATGGTATAACTGTAGCAATTGAGGTGAATAATTTTACATCACCACCACCCCATAAATGCAATTGCCATAACAAATATGATATGGCATAGGTGATAACCATTGAAATAATCGAAGCTAAAATGAATTTAATGTTACTTGTCATCATTGTTAAAATTAAATTAGATGATAATCCGAATACCACTAATGAATAATTTAACCAGTCAGGAACAAAATTCTTTTTTAAATCAAAAATTGTTGCCAAAATAGAAAATAAAACCGTTACTATAATTTGAATTAAAAATATGCTGCTGAAATTCATGAATATAGATTAAACTAACATCTATATTAATTAGATAGAAATTCCTCTTGTTATATTGTGCCAAATTGTTATATTGTAGCAATCTGTAAAAATCAGTAAAAAAAAAAGAAAAAAATTAATTTTTAGAAAACTCATAAATAGCTTCTAAAAATGCCTTAAATAAAGGATGTGGCCTGTTTGGTCTTGATTTAAATTCCGGATGGAATTGACAACCAATAGCCCATGGATGATCAGGAAGTTCAATAATTTCTACTAAGAAGTCATCAGGACTAGTTCCGGAAATGATTAAACCTTTATCCTCTAAATCTTTTCTGTAATCATTGTTAAATTCATATCTGTGCCTGTGACGTTCTTCAATATCAACTTCACCATAAGCTTCATATGTTTTAGTTCCTTCAACGATTTTACAGTCATAAGAACCTAAACGCATTGTTCCGCCCATGTTTTTGATTTTCTTTTGCTCTTCCATCATGTCAATGACAGGGAATTCCAAATCATCATCAAATTCTGAACTGTTTGCATCGGCATAGCCATTTCTTCTAGCAAATTGAGTTACCATTGACTGCATTCCAAGACAGATTCCGAATAAAGGCACATTATTTTCGATTGCATAATCTACTGCATCCAATTTGCCTTCAAAACCACGTTCTCCAAATCCTCCAGGAATCAATATACCGTCAAAACTTTTCAAGACTTCTTCATCCAATTCTTCAACATCAGAGCTTAAGTATTGGATATTTGCTTTAACGCCAATATTTGCTGCTGCATGAAGTAGTGATTCACGGATACTGATGTAAGAGTCTTCAAGTTCAACATATTTACCTACAATACCAATAGTAACTTCAGGATCAGTAATTCTGAGAGATTCAACAATTTCTCTCCATTCATCTAATTTAGATGAATCCGGTTCAACATCCAAACCGATTCTATTGACAATGAACTCACCAATATTTTTATCTTCTAAAACTAAAGGCACTTCGTAAATTGTACCTGCATCAGGAGTATTTACTACTGCATCTTTATCAACATCACAGAAATGAGCTACTTTTCCAAGCAATGCATCATCAATGTGGACCTGTGATCTACATACAATAACATCAGGATTAATACCGACACTTCTCAATTCTTTTGTGGAATGTTGGGTTGGTTTAGTTTTGAATTCTCCAGCTGCATTTAGGTAGGGAATAAATGTAACATGGACAAACATGACGTTTTCACGTCCTTCTTCATTTCTGAGTTGTCTTAAAGCTTCAAGGAAAGGTTGACTTTCAATATCTCCAACAGTACCACCAAGCTCTACTAAAACTACATCATAATCCGCACTTTCAGAGTTTTCTCTAATCATTTCTTTAATACGATTAGTGATGTGTGGAATAACTTGTACACATTCTCCCAAGTATCCTCCTTCTCTTTCCTTTGCGATTACTGATTCGTAAACTTTTCCTGTTGTAATGTTAGCTAGTCCATCAAGTTCAACATCTAAAAATCTTTCATAATGTCCAAGATCCAAGTCTGTTTCCATTCCATCATGAGTTACGAACACTTCACCATGTTGATATGGATTGAGTGTTCCTGAATCCCAGTTTAAATATGGGTCTATTTTAATAGCGGCAACTTTTAGGCCGTAAGATCTTAAAATTCTTCCCATAGATGCGGAGGTAATACCCTTACCTATGGAACTAACTACCCCACCAGTAATTATAATATATTTTGTCAATAAATCCTCTCCAATGAAATTAATTAATACAATTATAATTTTAGTATTTAATAATATAAAAATTTAATTTTCAAATACAATTTTTTTGCTATCTGCTATTTTTCCAATGAAACAATTTATTTGATATGGCCTGTCTGGTCTCATTAAACTGATATTGGCCATTATCACCATAACTTGCAAAATGTGATTCCGGAACAAATAGCTCACATGAATCTCCTGGACCTTCACTGAATTGGCCTTTTCTGCAAACCATACCATGAGCTGAACCGTATGGACTTACAGACCAAAATGTACAATTAAGACAGATTTCATCACCATTATCAACCATGGAATCATAGTCTAAATCTTCAAGGCTATTAGAGAAGTCATCGTCAAAATCATCTTCAAAGTCATCATCATCAAAAAACTTATAGCATTCATCACAGTAATTATCTTCATCTAACTCGTTTCCACATTCAGGACATTTCATTGTATCACATCCCCAAATTTACCTTGTTCATACTTTTCTACAATTTTCCAAATGTAAACAGTTAAAATAGCTCCACATATGTATATAACATGTTATTAACTGGTTTAATTATAATGTTTTAATGAATTCTTTAATATATCTATCGCTAAACTCCCAGGTATGCTCACCTGGAGCTTCAATGAAGTTGGCTTCAATGCCCTTGGATTTTAAGAATTCATGAAACTCAACATTCTTATCATACAAAAAGTCGTCATAACCGCATGCCATGAAAATTTCCGGAATGTCATCTACAGTCTCAATCAGATGCTTCGGATCCATATCAGAACCTTTCAGTTTATTCAAATCACCAAATATGGATTCATAAAAATCCCTAGAACGAAGCACATTATCATCACTGCCATAATCAACAATATCATCTGTTATCAGTGCAGCTGAAATCATTCCGATTTTAGAGAAATTTTGTGAATATTTCAATCCATTCCTGATTGCGCCATAACCTCCCATTGAAAAACCTGCAATGAATGTGTCTTCCCTTTTGTCAGAAAGTGGAAATATGTTTCTAGTGATATCCAGAAGTTCCTGACCTACATACTCCCCATAATATGCATGAGCCTTTTGGTTGTCAACATAAAAGCTGTTTTCACCGCAAGGTATTACAATAGCTATCCCATAATCTTCTGCAAATTTCTGAATGGCAGTGTTTGCAAGAAATATGTCATCACTGCCGTACAAACCATGAAGCAGATACAATGTTTTGTATGGCTGTGGCACAATTTCTTCGACGTCTTGCAGGAAATGAAGATTATCAGAAGGCAATATTACACTAATCGAAGTTCTCCTCTGCAGACTTTTGCACTTGACATCTCCCCTAAATAAAACCATACTTACACCTATGTCCATAAATCAGTAATGAAAAGCGGACTTGCATCTTCCGCCTTTTCAAAGCCGCATGACTCATAAAATCCGACTTCCTCATCATATCCTACAACAACTATCCTTAGATAGTCTTCATAAATTTCCTTAACTTTTGTCACTAATTCTTTTCCTATGCCTTTATCCTGATATTCCGGTCTTACAAGCAGATAATGAACATATGCAGTCATTATTCCATCATCCATCGCACAAATCATGCCCACTAACTTGTCACCGTCCCATGCTGAGATTACTGTTTCAAAGTTTCTCATTGCAATCTGAAGTTTTTCCGGAAAATGGCCTGAAGACCACTCTACAGATAAAAATAAATCTTGTAAATCCTCTTTTTTAAATTCATGTAAATTTTTATATTCAATTTCTGTCATTAAATCACTCTGTATTCTGTCCATTTGTTTGAGAAATATCTATAAATGTAAATTCCTGCCCTTACATACCAGTCAATAAACATAGCTATCCATGTTCCAAATACACCAATTCCCATCCATTCTGCAATAACATATGAAAGACCAATCCTGCATGCAAACATTACAGCTAAACTGATGTACATTACTGATTTTGAATCTCCAGCCCCTCTAAATGTAGCAGGCAATGTAAAAGATAATGGCCAGATTATTATTGCAAATATTCCATGCCATATAATCATTTCAGTTGCCATTTGAGCAGTTTGAGCTGACAAGTTGTAAATTCCCAATATCAACGGCAATCCTGCAAAAATAATTCCATTTATTACAATATGTGAGATGACAACAATAATCAAGCATTTTTTATTGTAATATCTGACCTGTTCATAGTCATTTGCACCTACACATCTTGAAATGACTGCAGTTAAACCTAAATTAATTGCAAAACCCGGCAGGACTGAAAATATTCCAATTGCATAACCTACTGAGTTTGCAGCTATTGCCATTGTTCCAAAAGTGGAAACTATACTTAAAACCAAAACTCTTCCCAATTGGAAAAGTCCGTTTTCAATACCATACGGAATTCCCACCTGCAGTACTTTTCTGAGTATGATAATGTCAAATTTATGTTTTAATGTCCTTTTAATATGGAGTTTATAATCTTTATCAACAGCGAAGTGCATAATTAGGACTGCCGCCAAAAACCTTGATATTACTGTCGGAATGGCTACACCCCTAACGTCCCAGCCAAGATAATAAATGCATATTGCATTTCCAATAACATTTAAAACATCACAAATAAGCAATATTCTCATCGGCAAGTTTGCATTATTGGTTGTTCTAAAAATTGCAGCTCCGGCATTGTAAATAGCTAAAAATGGAATTGACAATGCAACAATATACAGGTATACTTCTGCATTATGCCAGACGTCCGCTTCGATTTGTCCAAATAGAGTTCCAATTAAAAACTGTCTTAAGATGATTACAAAAATCATTAGGACTGTAGACAATATAGTTGAAAACCAAACCAGCTGTGTTGCTGAATTTCGTGCCTTTTCAATCTGATTATCACCAAGGTATTGTCCGGCTACAACAGCACCTCCCGTTGCAAGAGCTGAAAAAGAAAAAATAAGTAGTTGAACTAGAAAGTCAACTAGAGAAACTCCCGAAATTGCAGCTTCACCTAATGATGCCACCATTATAGAATCGGCTAGACCTACAAAGAACTCCAAACCATATTCTATTAAAAGAGGTATGAACAACGCAAGTAATGCTCTGTTTGAGTATATGTAACCTTCAGGAGTTTTAAAAATATTCATGATATTATCTTATAAAGTTTGTACGTGGTTTAGGTTCTGCCTCAAGCTTCAGTCCTTTTTCATGACCTGCTTCAATGCATTTCAGGAAAAATGCCATATTGCGTCCAAGCTGTCTCATAGTACCTACACCTTCCTCATCTTGAAGAACTTCCTCAGGAGTATTCCCATGAACCATGTTCCAGTAGTATGAGGTTATTATTGGCATTTGAGAAATTCCCATGAACTTGTTGAGCTGATCAAATGTGGCGGTTGTTCCGCCTCTTCTTGCTGAGCACACCATAGCTGCAGGCTTAAAAATAAAAGGTTCTGAATTTGAATAGAATGCCCTTCCTAAAAATGATGTTATAGCTCCGGTTGCAGCCGCATAATGAACCGGTGAGCCGAATATGAATCCATCAGCATCATATGCCTTTTTAACAAATTCGTTGACCCCATCCTTTCCAAAGGTACATTCACCTATTTCACTGCATTTGGAACATGCAGTACAACTCATCAATGGTTTGGTTTTAATCCAAACTATTTCAGTTTCTATACCCTCTTCGTTTAAGGATTTTTCAACTTCACTTAGTGCAGTGAAGGTACAACCTTCTTTGTGAGGGCTTCCATTAAGCATTAATACTTTCATTTTAAAAATCTCCAGAAATTAATCTATTAATTAAAAAGTGTCCAGGTTTGGTTTCAAGTGAACCTTTCTTAACTCCTTCTTCATCAAATGATTCGCATTCATCACCTTCCAAATTAGAATCATAGATTACTAAAGGCACATCATCACGAGTATGGGTTCCAACATTTATAGGGGTTGGATGGTCCGGCAGGATTGCCACCCTGAAGTCTTCACCTTCAAGACTTTCAATGATTGGACCTACGATAAACTCGTCGATTCTTTCAATGGCTTTGACTTTCTCTTCAATGTTTTGAGCGTGACCCGCTTCATCAGGAGCTTCAATATGAATCAACAATAAATCAGTTTCCTTTAATGATTCAATACCATATTCTCCTTTCTGTTTATAATCAGTATCGAAGTAACCTGTTGCACCAGGCACATTAACGATGTTCATTCCAGCAAAGTTTCCGATACCTTTGAGCAGATCCACACCTGTAATTACTGATGCGGTTATTCCATAAGTTTCTTCGAAGTTAGGAAGGCTTGGTGTTACTCCCTGTCCCCATAACCATATCATATTTGCAGGTATTTCCCTTTTTTTATTAACTTCCGCATTTTTGAGATATTCTCTTGACTCAAACATTATCTGTTGAATTTCCTGTGCTAGTTCACAATCGCCAAATAAGTTATCAACTAATTTTTCACCAACAATGTCATGAGGAGGCATTGTTTGAATGCCGGATAATATTTCAGCATCTTCAATGCTGTCGCAGGAATATATGAATAAATGCCTGTAGCTTACACCAGTATAGAATTTACCTTTAAAATCAGGGTATTTTTCTGTGAAGTATTCATTCAATCCTTTCATTAGCTCATCAGCTTCAGCAGTGGAAATATGGCCTGCATTAAAGTCATCCATTGAGTCATTTTCACTGTAAATGGTATTGCATCTGAATATTACATCTGTTGGTTTTGTTGGAATGCCTTCACTGCCTGCTTCAAGAGGTCCACGACCGGTATAGTAATCTGCAGGATTATATCCAAAAATGCTCATATTGGCAACGTCAGAGCCGGGTGTGTAAGCATCCGGAACATTATTTGTAAATCCTCCAAATCCTCCTTTTGCCAATTTATCAATATTTGGAGTATTAGCTACCATTAAAGGAGTTTTTCCATCTAATTCATCAATCGGATAATCACTTGACCCATCAGGAATAAAAATTACATATTTCATATTATCAATATAAAAATAAAAAAAGAAATTTAATTAGTTTTTATTCTTTAAAATACTAATTAAATCAGTCATCATCGCAGAAGCAGTTTCAAGAGATCCTGCTCCAAGTCCCATTACAGTTATATCTCCAGCTAAGTCAGTGTGGAGTGTAGCCATGTTTAAGGTTCCGCTTACATCATAGGAACTTCCCCTTTTAACTAAACGTGGTGCTACTCTTAATTCGTCAGGAGATACTTCAGCTATCAACTTAATCAAGTAATCATCTTTTTTAGCAAGTTCAATAGCTTGTGAGTTAATATTGGATATTCCCATTACATTAACATCACTGTATGTTGCGTCAATTCCTAAAAGGGAATTTGCAAGTATTACTGTTTTACATGCTGCATCAATACCTTCAACATCCTGTGTTGGGTCGGTTTCTGCAATTCCCAATTCCTGTGATTCTCTTAATGTAACTTCATAATCAGTTCCTTCTGAAGTCATTCTTGATAGGATGTAGTTTGTTGTACCGTTTAGGATACCTACGATTGATTTGATTTCACAGGAGGACAATGTTTCTTTTGTGAAGTTAATGATTGGCATTGCTCCGCCAACACTTGCTTCATATTTAAATTCCACACCAGCCTTTTCAGCTGCTCCAACAACTTCTTTAAATTTAAGTGCTAAATGTCCTTTGTTTGATGTTACTACATCTTTTCCTTGACTGAAAGCTTTAAGTGTTAGTGAAAATGCCGGTTCTGCATCAACAATATTTGTAGGAGTTGCTTCTATAAGACAATCATATTCAACAGCATCCAAAACATCTTCACCGCTTTTATCAGACCCAAATTCTGGATAAGCAGATAATTTTCCTTCATTGTTTTTTGTTTCTACAAGCAATTTTTCATCTAAACCATCAGCAGATATTGCAGATGAAGATGAATCAGCAGCTGCCACTACTTTTACAGCCACTCCAGTTTTTTTACTAATTAAATCTTTTTTTAGGGAAATTGCATTGGCCACACCTTGACCTACTGCACCAAATCCCATAATAATGACTCTACATTCATCCATAATAATCCCTTATACTTCATTAATCATTAGTAAGTTTTTTTCTTCAGCAATTTCTTTAATCTTATCAAATACAAATTGTTTTTTACCGTAATCTGTTTCAAGAGTAATCAGTGCAGTAGATTCTTTTTCACCATCTAATTTAATGTCAAATCCTGTGATTACAACACCTTTAAGAGCATTAATCCTGTCCATAGTATCCCTAACATCCTGGTCTACAATATGGCCGTATAAAAGTGTACTAATCATTTCCTTTTTAACTACTCCATCCATTTCAACAATAGAAATTCCTAAATCATCAAATTTTTGAATAACATTGAAAAGATTTTCACGTTCCCCTTCTATGGTAATGTGGACTGGAACCATGCCCTGTTCGTTTTTAAATTCCCTTTTGTGAATGACGGTTACTAAATTTGCACCAAGTGTACCGATAGGTTCCAATACGGATACTAACTGACCAGGAACATCTAAAAGTTCTAGAACTAAGTTCATTTTCATTTAAATCCCTCTTTAATTTGTCCAATCTGCTTTTTTAACAATGAGATTTCCTTCTTTATCAATATTAGCATTTCTCAATATTTTTTCCGGATTTTTCTCATGAGCTTCATCATCACGTGTTAAATTTAAGTTGTCTGTAATATACCAGGTTTCATCAGAATCCGGAATGTCTTCTAAAATTTTTGAGAATTTTTCTATAATGTCTTCAGCATCTTTTTCGATTGTCATTAAAATAAACTCCTAATAATAAATAATATATTTATTATGTTTTTTAGTATTAATAAAGTTAAAGATTAAAAGTCATGAAAAAATAAGAATTTGAAAAAAAGTGAAAAAAAATTATTATAAATATTTTGAAAGATCAGTATCCTTAATAACCTTCTTTCGCAATATTTTATCAATGCCAGTTCCATATTGTGCTGCTTTTTTAGGTCTGTAGGCTATTTCATAATCCAAACCCTCTTCAAAAGCCAATTTCCTTAATATGCTTTTTCTCATATCATCATGCATTGATACTATTTTTTTGTTATCCGGAATATTTAAAACCAATTCAACAAGTTTCTTGTCCAGAAATGGCAATCTCAACTCAACACCGTTAAGCATGGAGCATGCATCATCACGTTCAAGATTAACATGATACATGTTTGACATGTCAACCCTCAAATCATAGTTTAAAGTTCCGTCAACAAAGCTTTGCAAGTATCTTTTATAACCTCCAAACAGCTCATCAGCACCCTGGCCTGAAATAGCTACCTTTATGCCATCACGAGCTGCCATCTTTGTTGCAAAATAGGTTGTAAGGCCAACACCGACCTTCATCAGATTATCATCACCAATGGCTTTAACAACATCTGGAAGGGCTTCACGAATTAGCTCTTCAGTCACTTCACATATTTCCAAGTCCAGATTTAAGAATTTTGATGCATAAATTGCCGCTTCAACATCCTGTGAGCCTTCAGCACCCACTGCATAAAGAGTTATTTTAAGAGGGATGTTTTCTGACATTTCCTTTAAAAGCAGTGCCAGATATGAACTGTCAAGACCACCTGAAAATATTACTCCAAGCTCCTGCAATCCTTCAACTCTTTTAATAACACTCAACCTTAACATCTTGTCTATTTTAGCTACGTCCCCTTCAAAGACCTTTTCATAAATCGGTTGGGCTGGAGATATATCCTCCCAGTTATAAAGTATGTGTTCCGGCTTTAATGTGTTAATGTCGTCAAACCCCACTTCATTTAAGGACAGTCTTGATGATGCAAATCCGTTTAGGCCATCGTTTTGTGCATAAAATAAAGGTTTAACACCCAATGGATCTCGAGCAATTGCAAGGTTTTCACCATCCCAAACAGCAAATGCATAGTCCCCATCAATCAATCTGATAGCGGCCTGTACTGCCTTAAGCAAATCCAGTTTTTTGTTATAAAAGTCAATCAAATACAATAATGATTCCGCATCTGAAGTGATTTCGGTTTCAACACCTACTTTTGATAAGAAATTCCTTATGGTCTGGAAATTATAGATCTCTCCATTGAAAACCAAAACAAGATTATCGCTAGCTATCGGTTGTGGTTTTGACACTCTACCCTCATTATCATAAATGGAAAGTAAATTATGTCCAAAAGCTATTTCATATTCATTATCATCACTAAATTCATCAAGATTAATGTTAGTGTAGATTTCATCCAAATAAATGCCTGATGAATCCGGACCTCTGTTTTTAGAGGTTTTTAACATTTGTATAATATCGTTTACTTTAAAATTGCCTTGCAAGCCTACTATTGAACACATAATAATAAATATGAAACTAATTATACTTAAAATTTAAAAAAAAATAAGAAAGTGAACTAATTATTCATTAGCCCATCTTTTCAATTTAGGAAATACTTCCATCATCATTGCGGAAGCTTCATCCTTATCCATTTCAGGATGGACTTCAACCATTTTGTCGATGCAGAAATTCATCATCTCATCCATTGACATGTCTGAGGTGAATTCCCCGTCCTTGAAGCAGTACATGCAGTATTCTTCATTTTTTGTGCCGTCTGCATTGGTTCCAAAAAGTTCATCGGTCATAGGCATTGCACATGATTGACAGAATTTCTGATTTTCAAAGTCATTCATAGTATCACCATCACATATATTTCAATACACTGATATTTAAATCAATCCCAAGAGCATTTGATAAGTAATCTAAAGTGAAACATCTGTTTTGGTAAAGTAGATATATGAAACAGCAAGCCCAATTGCAAAAGTGGCCAAAATTATTCCGTAAGAGACAGTAATACTTGTACTATATTCTGCAATTTCACCGGATGCAATCAGATATGGACATACCCAAGGAACAAAGGGTGCCCAGTTTTGACCATGAACCATCAAATTCACTAATGTTAATGTAGCTCCACCAACCATTGCAGGAACCATGTTTGTAATAAAAAGTGAAATGAACACAAATGGAGAGAATGTTAAAAACAACAGCACATTTGCATAGAGTAGCTGTGCAAAACTTTCAGCAAATAAGTTTATGCTAAATCCTTCAAGACCTGCAGCAAAACCAAATATTAATGTTGAAATGCTTGTAACTACTGTTAAAATTACAATCCATACCAGAAACATGATATATTTGGATATTAAGAATTTTCCCCTGGATATTGGAATGGTCAACATTGTCTTTAACGTATGCTCATTATATTCCCTGCCAAAGAGATAGGATATTATTATTGCAAAGAGAAGAACCGCAAATAATGCAGACATGTACATGTTTACATTAGTGAACAATGCTTCAAAAGTCTGTCCCTCATCAAATGAAGTGACAGCTATAAACATTAAAAGTGGCGGAAGAATAGCTCCCAGTAAACTTAACAAGAATATTTTTGATCTTTTGAGCTTTAAAAATTCCATTTCTATGAAAGTCAACATTTAAATCACCTTTAGCTATTTGAAACAAATCTTGTGAAAAACTCTTCAAGGTTTTCTTCACACAGATTTACCTTTTTAACATCTATTCCCGCTTTAACAAATAATGCGTTGAATTTGTCTCTCATGCTTAAATGAGTGTAGAGACAGATTGTATTCCCATTAACTGTAAAATCCTCATTTTGCTTAAGCTCCAATTCTTTAAAAATATTAACTGCCAGATTAATGTCTGATACCTCAAATTCGACAAATTTGTTCAATCTGTCATATAATTCCTCTTTTGAGATTTCATCAATCAGCACACCTTTATCCATGAATCCTATTACATCAGCGATGTTTTCTATTTCGCTTAGAATGTGTGATGAAATCAGGATAGTTATTCCGAATTCATGAGATAACCTTTTAAGCAATGTTCTTATCTCTTTGATTCCGAAAGGGTCAAGGCCGTTTATCGGTTCATCCAGAATCAGAAGTTCAGGACTGTGCATAATGGCCGCAGCTATTCCCAGGCGTTGTTTCATTCCCAGTGAAAAATCCTTATATTTTTTAGATTTATGCTGATCCAGATTAACCATATTAAGAACTGAATTAATAGTATACGGATTAAAATCCCCTCTTATTTTAGCAATAATTTTTAAGTTTTCATAGGCAGTCAGATTTTCGTAAAAACCCGGTGTTTCGATTATGGAACCTATATTTGAATATATTTCATTCGAATATTTTTTTGGGTTTTTTCCAAAGAGAAATATTTCCCCGCTGCTTGGATATGTCAGATTTAAAAGCATACACATAGTTGTGGTTTTTCCTGCTCCATTTTTGCCTAAAAGTCCATAAATCTTACCTCTTTCAACATGCATGTTAACAGAATCCACAACCTTATTTTTGGAATATATTTTTGACAACTGATTTGTTTCGATAACATAGTCTACCATATATAAAATCTCCCTTAAAAAAATTAAAAAAACTAAATTAGAATGTTTAAAAACATTCTAACTATTTAATTGATTCCCTATATACTGATCCGCAGACTCTATTGAAAAATACACTCATATAAGAGTCAACGAATAATCCTTCAATTATTGCAATAACAAATGATATAACTATTGCCTGATTATTGATAGTTGCTGCAAACAATACTGATATAATGCTCAATATAAATCCTGCAGCGGCCATGATAATCATAAATACTATGATTGTAAAGAGAATTATTCCAATGTATTTGCCCCATCCAAGATTTGAAATATTATCCATTATTTCTCTTAAATCAAATGCCTTTTTAATATTGTCATGGGCAATCATATTGTTTAACGCCATAATTTCGATGAAATATACAATTATAAAGAGCAATATTGAAATTAAGATAACAACAGGCAATATTGATGAATCGCCAACCAACATTATTCCACCTATCAATAGAATCACTGGAATGATATTGTATGCAACGATTACAAGGAAATATTGTATTCCGTTGAAAAATATTCCCAATATGTCACTGAATCCTGGAAGATTTTGTTTTTTATCAATTGAGAATTTAATTAAATTGTATTGATACCCCAATATGAATAATGTTACAATCAGGCTAACAACAACCAAACCAATTAATAAATTCATGTCAGCACCCGGCAATTGTGAAAGCGGTATGCGTGATGCCATAGTAACATTAGTATTTTCCATTATAATCAGTATTTCTCTAAAAATACTCACAGACTTTAAACCAATATATGTTGATAATACATTTATTAATGCGAATAGAACACCAAATCCTAAAACTTTTTTAACATCATTGAAAGGATATTTCAATCCTTCAACAACACAATCTGTTATACTTGCCATATCAATCACCTAAATTTGCATTGTGTATAATAATCCGATGGATCTTGCGCTGAATATGCTTAGATATGGTCCAACAAGGAACATGGTAATCAATGAATTGATCAATACTCCCAGAGCAAATATACCACCTGGATTAGCACCTAAAATCGCACCTGAAATTCCAAATACTGTAAATATTCCATAGATAATTGCTGTTACAACAACTGCTATTACTAAAGTTATTATGATTATTCCCAAATAGGTTGCAATACAATTGAACCATCCGATCTCATCAATTACCTCTTTTATTTCGCTTATTGCGAAAGCTTTTGAAAATGCTCCTTTATTGTATGCCATATGACATATTCCCATTTGGTTCATCAAGCATGCAACTACAATAAGGGCAAATGTGATTATACATCCGACAATCATCAATGCAGATGATGCGATATCGGACAATTGTCCTGCAATAGCTGCAAATATTATGAAAACAATTAATGGCACAAGGATATACACTATTTGAACTATAACCACTTTAACGCCATCAACAAACATGTCTATCAAATCTTCAAAACCAGGCAATGGATCCCTTCCATTGATAATTCCATGCACTGCACTGTTAATGACTCTGTAATTGTATCCAGTCAGCAAGAATACCGGAAGCAATAATAAACTGAATAAGCAAAATACACCTAATATCACTAGAGTTTTCCAATCCTTTGCAGAATATTCTAGTGCATCTTTATATATGTCTAAAATCATTTTTATCACCTAATAGTAATCATCATCGAAAATGAAAATATCTTCCATGACGAAATATTGTTCTCGATCTCCTTTAAATAACATTTTATTAAAAACCTGGGTTATTTCATAAGCTAAAAATAAAGATGGATTGTACCGGCCGTTTTCCAGTGCGTTAATGGTCTGCCGGGTCACGCCAACTTTATCCCCCAATTCTTTTTGGCTCATTTTGAGCTCCTGTCTTAAATATTTAATCATGGTTCTCATAGTAATACCACAAATTAATTCATTTTGCAAAAAGTATTTAAGTACTTAAGCAATTATGTTAAAATATAATTACTTATGTTAATGTTATATTACATAATATATATACTTTACTATTTTATATTAATCTAATAAAATTCATTTAAAATTATAAAAAAGAATAAATATTAATTTAATATCATATTTCATAATTTTTTTATATAATTTCATTAATTAAATAATTATATATAGATAAATTATAATTTAACTTGATTAAAATTGTTTTTTAATGATAAAATTAAAAACGAAACATTTATATATTAGGTAAATCATCTTTAACATATGTAACATTTGATTAACACATTTGATGTTACGGATACAGTTCCAGGCAGAAAAAAAACTCATGCTAATGAACCCATAATATGCAACCCATTTTCCTCTAACATCTGCTTGGGACTAAAAATATTTCAAATACTATTTCTCACAACAAAAAATAACGATGCATATTAATATTTTACAGAATCTTTAACCTGAGTAAAAAATAATCTCATATGACCATCTAAAAAAATTGTTCTGCTATATTTTATAGTTCACATTCAAAAAAAAAAAACATTGTTTATAATGAAAAATGTTTGGAGCCATCCCCACTCAAAAGAAAGGAACAATAGAATAAACCGTAATCAACACGACCACAGTCAAAATTACAATGGCTCCGAGAGGAACCTTCTTCCATGCAAGCCCTGCCGCAACTACAGCACCAATTAAACCTATATACCATAGCTGATTGTCAACAGTCAATACACCCGGACATATTAAAGCTGTAAGAGCAGTATAAGGGATTAGATTCAGGAATTTTTCGGCTTTTGGTGGAAAATCCAGCTTATCTATAAACAATGCCGGGATTAATCTTGGAATGAATGTTACTACAGCACAGCCTAAAATCACCAAGCTAATGTAATCCATCATGCATCACCTGAAAGAAGATATTCGTCATCTACAATATACATTCCGACTGCAGCTCCAATCAATGTGGAAACTATTAAAGACCAGTTTCCCAAAAATTGGGACAGTACAATATTTAAAACTGCTGTTATCAATACCAAAAGTGCAATCTGCTTTGATTCCTTAATGGAAGGAACAAGAATAGCTACAAACAATGCATATAGGGAAATGTTGAAACTGTTTGTAACAATAACCGGGAGCAAATCAAGTAAAACAACACCTATTGCCGCTCCTAAGCACCAGCTTAACCAGGCAGTTATTGCAATTCCCAGATATATCCAGATTGAGGAATCATCGCTTAATGAAAACATGGCAAATGATTCATCAACAGTGACATGTGCCGCCAGGATGTTCAATGGAGTATTTGACTCTTCAACCTGATTTAAAACACATGTTGACATTACAAAATACCTTAGGTTCACTACAAAATTTGTCAATATGATAGCTATTGCAGTTGCGCCTGAAAGAGCCATGGATGCCGCAATAATTTGACCGGCCCCTGCATATACCAGAAAAGACATGGAAATGGTTTGCAAAGGGGTGAAACCTGCCTTTATGGCAATTGCAGCATAACCAATACCCATCGGAACATATCCAAATGTAATTGGAATACCCTTTTTAGCACCATCAATAAATTTAGCTTTTCTAGAAATAATAACGACTCCAAAAAATTAAAATAAAAAAAGAAGTAATTTAACTAAGTAAATTACTAATTTGGTCAGTTGTGACCATACCTAAAACTTTCATATCTTCATTAACAACCGGAAGACATGATATGTCAAATTTACGCATTTGACGAGCAATATCTTCTATTGAATCATCTGCATGACAATATTTAACAGTTGTTGTCATTATATCTTTTAAATGATTAGAATTGGTAGCTATTGATTTTGATAAATCCCAACTTGTTACAATTCCAATTAACTTATAGTCATCAGTAACAACTGGAATGTGAGTTACATGTTTGTCCAACATTAATTTTGCCGCATCTTGAACATCAGCACTTTCACGAATAGTAGCTATTTCTTCCATCATTATGTCTTCAACAATGCTATCTGATAAGAATTTTGATAAGATAAAGTTTAATTGTCCCTTTTCAAGTAAAAATGCATCATGACCATAGTTAGACTTTATCTCTGAAAATGACACTTCAACATCATTTGCATTCAGTGCAGTAACAATTTCCGTACTTTGTTCTGTTGGATATAACCAATCAGAATCAACAGAAATTACTTCAACCTTACACTCAACATCTTTTAAACCATCGATTAAAGAATTGCTGATAGATAAATCGAATAAATCAACTGCTTTTGTAATGTATAAATAACTGTTAGCGTCAAATCTCTTTACAAAGGACTCTCCTTGATACTTAAGGTAACTTTCAACTTGGAAATCAACAGTAAAATCATAGCTGATTTCATCCTTATCCTGAAGTCCACGTCCAAATTTAATATCCATTGATTCATCGCTTAAATAAGTAATGTGAGCTATCATACGAGCAAGAGACAATCCACTTCTTGGAATTTTTCCGGTTTCATAATAATTTCCTCCATTCCAATTAGGATCTGAAAAGATTGATTGGCGACCTACTGCATTAAAGGCAATTTGCTGTGGATAAGACATTGCTGCTGTTGCTATCGGCATTGCTTTTTTCATCATTTTAGGATAGGATACCATCCATTCAAGGACCTGCATTCCTCCCATTGATCCTCCAATAACTGCATACAATTGATTAATTTCAAAATGGTCTATTAGTTTCTTTTGAACTTTAACCATGTCACTGATTGTGATTACAGGAAATTCAAGCCCATATTCTTTTCCTGTTTCAGGATTGATTGAACTTGGACCTGTTGTTCCTTTGCATCCTCCCAATACATTAGAACATATTACAAAATATTTTTCAGTGTCTATGGCTTTTCCAGGACCTATTGCAATTTCCCACCATCCTGGCTTTTTAGCTCCTTCATGCCATCCTGCAGCATGCGCATCTCCAGTTAAAGCATGACAAATTAAAATAGCATTGGATTTTTCTTTATTAAGTTCTCCATAAGTTTCATAAGCAACATTGACATCATTGAGAACTTTACCACTGTCTAACTTAATTGGTTCTTTAATCTCTAAAGATTTTGTCTCAACAATGCCTACAGATTCTTCTTTCATTTAAAACACCGAAATTTTTAATTTTTCTAAAGCTATTTTGGCAGCTGCTTGTTCAGCTTCTTTTTTATTTTTTCCTCTTCCAATACCCATTGTTTCTCCATCAATTTGAATGGACATTATAAATATTTTATCATGAGGAACTCCGAATTCTTCTATCAGTTCATATGATATTTCCACTTCTTCAGCATCACCATATTCCTTAATGGCTGATTTATAATCCCTGAAGAATATTTTTTCTTCGTCAATATATCCGAATATATATTTTGCAATGAATTCCTTTGCAAAATCAATGCCTTGATCTAGGAATAATGCTCCTAAAAATGATTCGAATAAATCTGCGGTAATAGATAATACTTCATTTTTAGTTAAATTTGATTCTTCAACATCGATATTGAGATATTCTGGCAGATTCAGTTCATGGGAATAATAAATCAATGCATTTTGACATACATAATTTGCTCTTAGTTTAGTTAATTTTCCTTCTTCGTAATCAGGATATTTTTTATATAGGTATTCTGAAATTATCAAATTTAATACTGAGTCTCCTAAGAACTCCAATCGCTCATAATTGTAATCTAAATCATGTTTTGTACTGTAAGAGCCATGTGTAAATGCAATATGATATAAATATTCATTATCACTGAAAATACCAAATCTGTCAAATAAATTCATGTTAAAGCCCAACTTATTCAATATATTAATAAATATGGAATTCGGATTATATATAATTATTATATAACAATAGTTATAAATATTACTCATCAAATGCTCTTGCTCTTTTCATTTATATAAGAACCATTAAACTAATAATAAAAAAGGATTTGGTAACATGATAATAAATTGGAAAGAAGAAATAACAAGAGTGGATCCAGACATAAAATTTAGAGCACAGGGCGGATGGTTAAAAACCGTTGAAAAACTAGACAAAACCGTTAAAAACGGGTACTCCCTTGTTGGAAACTTTGTACAAGCAGGAGATTTTGAAGAAAACTACGATGAAGGAATATATCTTGACTGTAACAAAGAAGGAACTGCCAAAAAACCACAGCTTGACTACCGCTTATTCAGATTTAGAGATGGTAAAGTAAGATTGCTTGACATGGTAATTGACGGTTCTCAAGGCTGGGCAGTTGATTTGTGGGAAGCAGTTGAAGATGAGTTTTAAAAAAAATAAGGTTAATTAGGAAATTTTGCCTCTTGGCTTAAATTTCGAAAAACCTGTAATCTGAACGTTCTCTCTGTCATCCCGAAAAGTCGGTTTCTGGAGGAGAATAATCTTATGGTCAAGATTTTGAGGGAAGTTTTTCCCCTTACCATCAACCATTCCCCTATAGCTTACCTTGGCTTCACCTGTATCGCCAATATCAAGAGTCAATTTTTCAGAAGAAATAACATCTTCAAAGAAATTTTCTAAATCCATAATCTCAAAAACAGGTGCTACATAACTTACAGCCATCAAACCATTTTGATTTTGACGAATCTGAACCCTTCTTTGATTCAATTCAATACTTTCATTTGTATTGACTTTTTTAATAGTAATCCTATCTGAAAACTCATTGTTAAACATAAATATACCTACTCAATGTGGCAAAACTCACAACAAGCACAAGTCGGTTCAAAATAAGAATCTTCAGGCTCAACAATAGCTTTCTGTGCAAACAAGGTTATGTTGAATTTAGATTGATATTCATTGCTGACCTCTTTTGTCATAGGAGACAAGCCCCTATAATACACAGGCCTATAACCGGTTTGTGAAATATCAAAGTAGAATTTTTCACCTGTTGTAAATCTATTAAAGTATTTTTCAAGTTCCAATGCCTGTTTTGGAGCAATCGAAAAAGTAAATCCCATTGTATCATCACTTCTCTGTCTGATGCCTGCATTAGAAATGTCAACAGCCAATATGTCATCCTTGCCTCTTACAAAAACAACACAATTTTCTAAATCTACATCGTTTTCTTGAGCAATATCCTTTAAATCAGTCATATTAGACCTCCTAAAACTTATTATAATATCAATTGTTATATAAGTTTATCTAAAAAAAGTTGTTAATAAAATAGTCAGTGAGTGAAAAGTAACTTCAAAAATAGATTTTGGTGAAGATTAATAAATAATCTTCAAGGTTTTAACCAACCTACACTAATCTTTGTCTGGTAGTTGGTTTTTTATTTTGCCAGCTGTATCTTCTTAATTTTTTGGATTTACCGAATCCACAAGAAGCACATACTTTTTTACGTATATGGTAAGTGTTTCTACCACATCTTCTACATCTGATATGGGTCTTTTTATTCTTCTTACCCATTGATGGAGTTCCCTTTGACATTGATACACCTCCTAGCAATATTTAGAATATGATTGAATAATTATTGAATAATATTTATGGTGAAATATAAACAATATTGTCTCCTCTGATGAGTACAACACCGAGTCTTCTAGTTACTTCTCCGTCTTGTAACTCTTCTGCATCATTAAGAACTAGGTTCATGTGTAAATCAAAGCTCTTAAGTATACCTCTAAATTCACGATCTCCTTTGAGTTTTATTAAAACTGGAGAGTCCACAGATTTTCCTAATGCGTCAAGTGGTCTTTGAACATTTTGTCCGCTCATTATATCACCTTATATTATTATAAATTTTTAGTTTTTTAATATGAATAGAGTATTTAAACACTCATAATATAATCAAGTTAAGAAAACAAAACCTAATTAAAACTAATACTATTAAATATAACTAACCTACTATATAAATGTTACCTTATTTTAAGCTAAAATAATGAAAAAATAATGTCAATATTAAATAATTAGTGCTACTGCTATTTAAATTACTCATCAAATGCTCTACCGCACCCATTAAATTAAAATATCCATATAACTAATACCACCCAACCATCACCAGGCCAGAACATGAAAATCAATGAAGAAAAATATATCAACCTCATCATGTATATATTATTCAAATCAATGAATAAACCCAATTTGGGAAAAACAGTCCTCTGTACAATCATGTACTTCATTGATTTTAATTTTTACGAACTTTACGGAACATATCTCACCAAAGAAACCTACATCAAATCCCGACGGGGAATAAAGCCAAAGCATTTCAGAAAAATCACAGAGGAATTGATAGCTAAAAAGCAACTGTTCATGAGAAAAGAACCCTACTACAACAGGATCATCCACAGATACTACCTGACAATCATCCCCATCCTGAAATTCAACCCAGAAGAGCTTATTGTAATTAACTCATGTATCGAAGCACTGACGGACAATAACGCAAGCACAATAACACAGTATGCATGGAGAGACAAACCTTTGATGAATGCAGAATTGGGGGATGAATTGAATTACGATGATGTATTCTTAAGAAGTAATGAATAGGTTTATTTATTTAAAATACAAAATATTATTCATTAATATATTGTGGGATAAACATGGCTATAAAAGTTAAAAAAAGAAATTTCTTAAAAAAGAAAAAAATTAAAGAGATAAAAGAAGAATTGGGCGAATACGGCAGTTTACTTCAGGGAAAAAAGAATGTTGAAATACTTGAAGCAGAACCTAATTCATTCATTTTAGTGGATGGCGAACCATACATCATAATTATTGACGATAAACCATTCCCAACACTAAAAGCAGCTCTTGCCAACCAAATTGAAGCAAAAACCGTTACTGTAGATATGGGAGCCATAAGATTCGTAAGCAATGGCGCAGACATCATGAGTCCCGGAATTACAGCTACCTCCGAAGGAGTTGAAGCGGGAGACATCGTATTAATAATAGATGAAACTCATGGAAAACCACTAGCTATTGGAGTAAGTCTAATCAGCGGTGAAGAAATGGTCGCAAACGATTCCGGAAAAGCTGTTGCAACCAAACATTATGTAGGCGACGACATCTGGAACTTTGAAATATAACCGGTGATAGAATGGCAGAACTAAGATACAGAGCAGGAAAAATCAAAGACCCACAAGTTCACAAAATCGGAATAATAGCACTTGGATCACACCTGGAAAACCATGGCCCGGCACTGCCAATAGATACTGACGCAAAAATAGGCGCACACATTGCATTTCAGGCATCACTTCTCAGTGGAGCCAAATTTTTAGGAATAATATTTCCAGCATACGAACTGGATACAATCGACCACGGTGTTCATGTTTCCCTGGACGTGTTAAAAGAAAATGTTATTGATACACTTAATGCTGCAAAAAAATTCCTGGATATTGAAAAAGCCGTTATAGTCAATGCACACGGAGGAAATATTCCATTAATGGCTGAATTATGGGATATTGAAGATGAAACTGATTTATCCATCATATTCAATAATAAAGTAATCTCAACTGAAGGCCCACATGGAGGAAGCGGCGAACTTTCCATGGCTAAGGTTTTAGGTATCGTTAATGAAAATGAACTGGAAAACCAAGCAAATGTCGATGAATATGAAGAAGTTGGCCTACATGGATTTACCCAAGCACGCAGAGATGATCCTAACATCGAAGAAGGTGCAATAGATGTTGAAGAAAACGGCGTTTATATCGATGAAGATTATGGACATAGACTGTTTAGTTTAGCTATTAACTCAGTGCTATTGGATATTGAAAAACTATTAGATTTTTAAAAAAAAAGAGTAAAAAAAGGATGATTATTTATTTCTATCATCCGATGTAGTTTCGACATTGTGTGAACTACTATCAGTAGTAGTTTCTATATTTTCTTCATTTTGATGACTATTGGGGTCTTCCGTATGAGAATCATCAGTTGTAGTTTCTACTTGAGTATCCTCGGATTGTGAATTATCAGAATATGACGAATAATCATTTGTGTCATCATATTCATAATATTGATAATTATCATTATTATC
>JAEIGA010001862.1_pt1 | contig 33527 bp, 59 predicted proteins | sample 9270691 | NCBI WGS metagenome assembly JAEIGA01 (sample SAMN17057246, study PRJNA624740) | gut metagenome | biome: biome; isolation source: fecal sample | host: Bos grunniens | place: China: Xizang | collected 2019 | reverse complement strand
CGCAAAAGTACCGGCTTTAACTTTGCTTTGCCCGGAGGCTCTTAAAAACATTAACAAACTGTCTTTCATACGTTCGATATTGTTTTTAGCGGTTTTCATTCGTGCCGTGAGCCTGTCAGCCTCAGCTTTATACTTTTCAAAGTCACCCTGTAACTCTTTAATTACTTGGCAATAGCCCTCTATTTTTTCCTCTGTTCCTATTGCCTCTAAAGTGTCTTTAAATGTTTGCTCGTCTATTTCTTCGTTTTGCAAAAGTTCATATAATGCGTTTGCTTGTGCTGTCATTTCGTACAATGTAGCCATTTTTCTTTTTCCTTTCGTATTCATAAATAATTTGGTCTTGTTCCATACGGCTTTTACCCTTTAAGGTTTCTGTTAACCGTATTTCGTCTTGTGTTAAATAATCGTCGTGTATCATTTTTCTTTGTGACGTTTCGCACCCTCCTTAGCTATTAGCTCGTATGCTCTTATTGTCGTTTCGTTACGTGGTACGGTTATTTTAGACATATCCTTTACCACAGTACCGTCTTTTAAAATATTGATTACCACGTTTTTATCACCTCATTTTTTACAGATTAGGGTTGTTCTTGTTCACGACTTTTTTAATTCTGGTTGTGTTTTTCCCAACTTTTTTAGTAAAAAAAATATTCCTTTATTTCACTTCCCGAAATACCCAGTAAACTTATTGCTTTATCTATTTCCTCTAAAGTCCACGTAGCTTTGCCGTTTAATTTTGCGTTTAAAGTAGCTACATTCATACCCAACGCCTCAGCAAACGGTTTTTGCCCGTTGTACTTTTCCTTGATTTTTTCTTTTAATCTGCCAAATGTACGCATATTATCACCTCTTATACTTTGTTTCTGTCTATGCCCGTAATATCGCAAAATACATCTATGTTAAAGTTAGGGATAGACTTAATAATATCTTTGTTTTTCTTAGTCATACCGTCCCACCAGCGACGGCAAGCGTCCTCATAGGTATTAACTACTAATTTACCGTCTACGCCGTTTTCTGCGGGGTTTTCGTCGTTTACCCATTCGGTCAACGGAAAGTCGCTTGATACGATAGCCTCGTAGTATTTAGAGTTATAAAACTCTCTTAACGTCCAGTCGGTCTGGATATTAAAGATACATATTTTAGGCTCGATATTGCAAAATACACCGTTAGAGCCGTAGGTTTTATTAAAGATACCACTGTTTCGGTAGCCACTGTTTAGGTCGCCACTGTTTAGGTAGCCACTGTTTCGGTAGCCACTGTTTAGGTCGCCACTGTTTCGGTAGCCACTGTTTCGGTAGCCACTGTTTAGGTCGCCACTGTTTAGGTCGCCACTGTTTCGGTAGCCACTGTTAAACAAACCAGTATTACCGCCCGTTAAACCTTTGGCTATTGCCAACTCCTCGCCCGTAAGCTCTCTAACTATTTTTATATGATTACTACCGCACTTTTTACCGTCGTCGCAAAGCTGACCTAAAACCTCGATAATACAAAAGCGATTATTTTCGTCTTTACAGCTGTAAAATTCGTGTACCTTTGCCAGACTGTCGCAAAAGTGGAAAACCTTGTTGCTACATAAATCGTTTTCGGTTAGCTTGTAGCCGTCGGGCAAGTCTATTTTATAGTCCTTACCAATTTCAAACTGATAGCCACGACATTTTAAGTCGCTATCAAAACCCTTAATAAATACTCTTTTTTCCATAATTTATACTCCCTTTTAAATTATTCGTCTTTATCCATAGCCTCTAATATTTCGATAGTAATACCAGCCTTAGACAGTTCCTTACCCTTTTTCTCGTAAGATTTTAAACAGTAAAGGTACTGTCGCCGACGGTAACGTATCGCCTCGTCTTTCTTTGCGAGTTTAACATAGGGCGACTCTTTAAGTCGTTCTATTTCTTGCTCTACCTGTGCGTCGGTTAAACCATTCTTAGCCATTTTTACAACTCCTTTGTTTTTAATTCCAACTCGTAAAGACTTATAACCCTGTTAAGTCTTTTGTTTTCTTCTTTTAAACGCTTTAAATTTCGCTTGTAGGCTTTTCGACGTTCAATTAAGATTTCTATACCTCCCAACATCAAAACACCCAGCATAAAGGAAATTATAAAGGTTAAACCAAAGAAAGCCTCGCTATTCATAATTACACCCCCTTTTCCCAGTAACCGTATAAGCTCTTATACCCGCTGTCCCACGTGTCGTAATATTTGCCGTCGGCTACAGCGACTAAGTGATTAGCAACTCTTAACACGTATACGCCTGTGGGGTGGTCTTTTGCGAAACGGTCAACCGTTGGGCGTTTAGTCCCTTTGCCGTTGCTGATACCGTGATATGTAAAGCCCTTAACATCTAAGTATTTTTCGTAACACGGGCGACAGTTAAACGGTACTTGTAGCTCTCTGCTTAAAGGTTGCATTTCGTCAAACACCGTCAGCCAGTCCTTACCCAGAGCCTTAGTCAATGCTCTAATAACACAGTCACCGTACTGGTCTTTCAAGTCCTTTTTGTTAGGCTGGTAATATTGATAGTTTCTGCTTGCCATAATTAACCCTCCTTATTTATAACCTTATAACCCGCTTGTTTTAAATTCTTAACCGTTGCTTTGTCGTAGGGTACTGTTGTTACACATACCACCCTACCGTCTTTAGAAATTACCTGTTTCATAAAAACACTCCTTTAAGTTTTGCGGGGGTTGTGACCGCACACCTTAACGGTGTCCCGCATTACCGCCCGTTTGGGCGTCACTCTGCGATTATCTAATAACTCTGTAATAATTCACTTTTAACAGCTCACAAGTCTTTTTTATTTGCTTTTTTCTTTGATAACTCGCTTTACGTAGCTCTTGGTTAGTTCTGTCGGGACATTTCATATACTCCCTAATTGATTTAACAAGATAGTCACGTCTATCACAAAGCAACTCCCAAACATTGTCATATTTTTCGTCACACGGAATTTTTTGAAGTACAGTGTCTATTTTAATAATTCTACGGATAACATTTACATATTTCATTTCTAAAACCTCTTTCGTAGTGTTTTTTGGTCGTGTTTTTCGCAACCCGCAATCATAATATACACGAAATGTAAACAAATGTCAAGAAAAATTTTTGTATTTTCACGACTTTTTTCAAAAAAAGTTTTGTTTTTCTTGCATTTTTGCGAGTTTTGTGTTATCATACACACATAAATTAAAGAAAGGAGTTACATTATGAATAATCAAATTAAACCGTCTAATTTTTCGGGGCGATTAAAAGAGGCATTAAGAATAACAAGTATGAAACAAATAGAGCTATCACGTTCTACTGGCGTTGATAAAGGCACTATAAATAATTATCTTGCTGGCAAATATGAGCCAAAACAAGACCGCCTTGAAAAAATAGCGAAAGCATTGAACGTAGACCCAGTATGGCTAATGGGCTACGACGTTCCAATGGAAAGAGAAAAAAACACCCCCGAAAAGCTACAGCTTAGCGAGGGCGAGGAAATGTTATTAGGCTTATTTAGACGTGTTCCTGTTGAGCGTCAGCAAATGGTTCTCGATATGTTAAGGGTTGTTCTAAAACAAGACCAATAACAACGACAGCCGTAATTAGAGCTTGTTCGGGGTTTTCGTTTTCACGAATTATGTTTATAAGTTCTTTTTCATAATTAGTCATTATGTTTTACTCCTTTCGGTCTGTTAGCAAAGTGTACCATTGACGTTTAATTTTCGTCAACTGGTTTTCTATGGGGGAATTGTAAACCATTTACATTTTAATTTCAATGTCCAAATATGGTTTTAAGTAGTCCAAATTTGATTTTCGACTGTTCAAATTTGGTGTTAAAAGTATCAAATTTTATAAAAGGTGATTAAAAATGGAAATTTCAGTAGATAAAGCAAAGGAATATATATTAGCACTCAAAGAAACGGGCAATTTTTCTTTTGAAGATATAGCCAATTTGAGTGGTATACCAGTTCAAACTGTACGTAACATTCTTTCGGGCAAAACACCCGACGCTAGATTTGGCACGGTTGCTAAAATTGTACTGTCTTTAGGTGGCGACCTTAACGAGCTTGTGGGATATGAAAAGAAAAAGGAAATTGAGGTTAACAGTACCGTATCACTTAAAGAGACTTACGAAATGAGAATAGCCGATTTAATTAAATCGTATGAGACAAGAATTGAAGATTTAAAAAATTTGTGTGAATTAAGAATAGCTGATGTGCAAAAATGCTGTGAAACAAGAATTGCTGATATAAAACAAAGTTTTGAGGAAAGAATAGCAGAACAAAAAGCAATTTTTTTAAACTCAAAATAACCCTTAGCACAATATTATAATATTACATATACAGTCCTATAAACAGGACTGTGAGAACAAATGTTCAAAAAATAAGAAAGGTTGGTGTAAAATGTTAGTAGGAATTTATATTAGAGTTTCAACGCAAGAGCAAGCCCGAGAAAACTATTCTCTTGGCGAGCAAGAGGAAAGATTAAGAGCGTACTGTTCGGCTAGGGGTTGGACGGTAGCCAACGTCTACAGTGACGGCGGGTTTAGTGGTAGCAATACCAACCGTCCAGCATTACAAAAAATGATAAACGACATAGAGCGCAAAAAAATAGACCTTGTTTTAGTATATAAGTTAGACCGTTTAAGTCGTAGCCAAAAAGACACTCTTACACTCATAGAGGATATATTTATTAAAAATAATATTCACTTTGTTAGCGTTAGTGAAAATTTCGATACCAGTACCCCTTTTGGTATGGCTATGGTTGGCGTTTTGTCCGTTTTCGCTCAGCTTGAACGTAGCCAGATACAGCAACGTATGGAGCTAGGACGTATAGCAAGAGCTAAAGAGGGTTATTTTCACGGCGGGGGCTTTTCTCCGATAGGATATGATTATGTAGACGGAGAGTTAGTAATAAACGACTATGAGGCTATGCAAGTACAGGAAATATACGACCTTTTCCTAAAAGGTTATCCCGTAACCCGTATACGTAAAATTATGGAAAGCAAATACACAAACAAATACGGTGGCTGGTATAGTGATAGTAGTATACGTTCTTGTCTTACCTCGCCTTTGTATTACGGCAAAGTGACATTTAAAGACGAACAATACAACGGCAAACATACACCAATAGTAAGCGAGGAGTTATTTAACAAGGTACAGGCAAGATTTAAAGAGCTTGACATTCATAACCCTAATAAAGTAGGCTCACGTAAAACACCGTTTAAACCCACACAATTATTAAGCGGTATAATTTGGTGTGGTAATTGTGGAGCGAGATTTTACACCCACCACCTTAACGCCCGTAAAACATCAAACCACAAAGGCTGGGACTATTACGCTTGCTATTCCCGTACTAAAGCTAATAAACGTATGATAATAGACCCTAATTGTCAAAATAAACGTTGGAGGGTAGACGAGGTAAACAAACTTGTAACAGACGAAATATTAAAGCTACAGTTTGACGAGGGATATTTACAAGAAATAAGCGACCTAAACGCCGACACTGTTACCGTAGAGGATAAGAGTATTATTATAGAAAAGCGTATAGCCGAAATATCGGTACAGCTTGATAAAATAATGGATATGTACCAGTTAGGGTCTATACCGTTAGAAAAAATCGCCGAACGTATAGGGATATTAAACGACGAACGTAACGCTTTAGAGACAGAATTATTCAACCTTAAAAATTCCAACGAAAATAAAAAAACGTCCCTTGCCGAAACAAAGGACATTTTAAAAACCGCAAACGTTATTTTAGCGGGTGACGATATGGACGCTAAGCGTATGTTAATACATTCACTTATAGACCGTATAGAGTTATACGACGATAATATAAAGATACACTGGGCTTTTTAGCCCCATTCTTTATTTTGCCTTTGATAAGCAACAGCAGACCTCTACGTGCATAGAGTGTTAATGTTGCTTATCATATTATTAGCCTATAAATAGCAAAAAATAGCCGAGAGCGTTTTAAACTCTCGGCTTATTATATTACATATTTTGTTAGTTTTCAAGTTGTATTATCTATCTGTTATATGCAATTCTTCTTTTAATGCTGTTTGTAGCACTTGCGAAAAGTTAATATTTGCCTTTTCTGCCTCATAACATAACCAGCTCGGCAAAGTACAATTTTTCTTAACTACCTTTAGTTCGTTTTTTCTGCGGTATTCTGTAAAGTCTACGTCTACAAGTGTTATAAACTCGCCGTCTTTTACTTTAATCTCAGTTACATTACTTGACATAGGTATTGTTTTCCCGTCGTCCTCAATATCAATACCCATTAAGCCTATAGCGTCACGGGACATTATAATAGCCTCTGTTGTATTAGCACCTTGTGTATAAATATCAAAGTCGGGAATATAGACGGTATAGCCGTTTGTATCGGGTGTTAAAATAATTGGATAAGTGTTTATCATAATTGACCTCCTAAATGTATTATATGAGGGTGTAAGGGCTTTATTTAAGCCCTCGCCTCTTTATTATTGCCTTTGCTAAAAGTTCGTTAATTTCTCGGTGGCGTGGTATGGTTTCGTTCTGTTCGCCGTTCGTGTATAAGTCGTGTCCACCGCCATTTCGTTTTAAGTACCAGCCGTTCTTTTCTAACAATTTTATTAAGTCTGTACGTTTCGTATTAGCCACCTCCTGTTTACATTTATTATTATACGCCTTTAATACGCATAAGTCAAGAAAAGTTTTCACTTTAGTACAAAATAAAAAAAGAGGGATAAGGCTCTTAACCCTATCCCTCTTAATTTATGCGTTATTTTGCCCGTGTAGGCTTTTTTTGATTTATACGATAATAGCGTCGTAACCGTCTGCTTTCAACTCTGCTACTGTTTTTTCGGCGTTTGCTTTATCGCTGTAAGCTCCCACTTGTACCCTGTATAGCTTTGTATTAGTGGTAGGCTTTACTTCCTTTTTTGTAAGTTTGCCTCGTTCGGCTATTACCTCAATATATGCCTCTGCACATTTTGTGGCGTATTCCTCTGTAAGAATAATAGGGGTATCGGTTTTACTATCCATAAAACCAAGCTCTCCTAAAACGGCGGGCATATTACTTTCTCTACATTCGTGGAAATTTGCTTTACCGAGCGGTTTACTTCTATTACCTTTAAGCCCTGTTTTTTCTATAAGTTTGTCATAAAGAGCCTTTTGCAAGTCGGCGGTAGATTTGTCTACTTTGGTATATGTATAAACTACAATACCGCCACCTTTACCACCTAATATACCAGCGTTATGGTGTATCGAGTAATAATCATTAGCACCAAATTTATTAGCTTTGTCGGTACGTTCTTTAAGCGGTATATCCCTTTTTCCTGTGGGGTCGTCCAGTCTCAAATATTCAAAACCTGTATAGCGTTCTTCAAGACCTTTAATAATTTTTTCGACTATACGTGAGTTTAACGTCCACTCTCTCGTCTGTTTGGGGTCAAGAGATTTTAAACAGCGTTTACCCGCCTTGTTTATCCCGTGTCCAGCATTTATACAAAACTTATACATAAAATCAGTCCTTTCTTATTTATGCGATTTCGTGATTATTGTCTCCGTCATTTATTTGATTTACGGATATTTCACTTTCGGGTATTTCGTGCCAATTTTCAGGTTTATCGTTTTTGCCTAAGTAAATTTCTTTGCTATAAGTTTCGCCGTTAGTTAGCACTTTGCCGTTGTCTGCGGTTAGTTTTCTAAGTTCAATAGTAGTAATATTCATTATGCTATTGTCCACCCTTTCTGTGTTGCTATGGCTTTTTCGCTATCGGTTAATAACGCTTTACTGTTACCGTGTAAAGTAAGCGTTTTTGTGGTAGTAGTTCCGCTAAAGTCCTTTAAAGCATTTATAATACTCATAAGGCTATCGTGGGATAATAATTTGCTATCTTTAAAACTTATGTCCGTACCTATAACACCCTCAAAAATGATATTTTCAAGTTCGATACAATTTCTAAACGTACTCACAAATGTAGCACCTTCACTCACTATAAGTTTGCGTATAGTTTTTAATTGTTGTGCATATTCAAATACATAGTTATAAATATTTGCACTAATATCTACCTTTGTGTCTGTTATCTTTGTATAGCGGAACATATAGGCACTATTCGTTGCAGTAATAGGATATTTGGGATTATAAATATCATCATTCCAAGTATATCCAAAAGTGTAAGGGTAGTCTTTTCGGTTTCCGTTATCTTGGTAACTATCCCAAAACCTATCGTATTCCGCTTTTTGCCCTGCTTTGTAAACAGCATTGACCTTTTCGGGCAAATCACCCGACTTTATGTTTTCCGTTGTTGAGGTCTTTTCTCTTATGTTGTCGCAAGTGTTTATATAATCTTGCAACGGCATAACTGCATATTCTCTCATTGTCCAATCACCGCCACATCAACAAAATAAGAAAACACTATATTGGCTATTTCGGTTTTATCGGTAAGGTTAAGAATGTAATTGTCTCCTTTGTCTCCTTTGTCTCCTTTGTCTCCTTTAAACTCGCCTTTGTTGGCTCGTTCCTCTACGCTTTTAGCGGTTTCTACCGCCTCGTCAACAAGTTTTTGGACTTCGGTTACAAAGTCCTCCCTGTCGGGTATATCATTTTCGGCGTTGATACTGTATCTAACAGCAAACTCTTTAACATAACTTTTCCAGACTTCGCCGTCCTTGTTATGAAAAATAAGCTGTACCTCCAGCTCACCCTCAACGTCGAGTACGCTACTAGGGATATTATAGGTAATTTTCCCCTCTTTTACATCAATACGGGACGTCTTAAATTTTTCGCCGTTTTGCTTTTTAAAGTCTATATACGCCCAAAACTTACTCAACCCGTCGGGGATAGAAACAGAAAGGCAAGGGGTAAGCCCCTCGCCGTTTCTTGCGATAGTATAAGTAGAGCATTTAAAATAATGATTTTCGCCTATAGAGGCGTTTATTATATCTCTCATATAACATCACTCTTTCTATTCTTTTTTCGCCTGTGTGCCAAAATAAAACGATATTACAACGGTAAACACAGATAAAAACAGTTCAACGGGTACTATGCCAATAATACTTAAATAGCAAAATACCAAAGTTAAAAGTATTGTCACAATAGATTTTACTGTCAAAAGTTTGTTTAATCTTTCTTTCATATTACTTACTCCTTTATTTGTGAAAGTGTTCTAAATCTTGTATACGGTGGTTGGCTACCTTTAAATCTTCCTCAAATACCGCTTTTTCTTTTTCAAGTTCGTACACTCGCTCTATTACGTTGTTATGTTTTTCGACTTTCTTTTCCAACTGTTCGATACGGTATGTAGTAAGTTTATTTGACGTAACAATACCGCCAAAAGTACCTATAAGCGTACCAAAGAAAGAAATTAAAGCTATTGTTATTGTACTATCCATTTTTCAGCCTCCTTTACGCTGTACGTTTCCAATAAAACTTGTCGCAAAATTCGTCTAGCATTTGACTAGGTTTTACTGGTAAAGTTACATTAAAATAAAACGGCGAGTTAGCGGGTAATATGTGCGACCCGTCACCCATTATACAGTCACGGGTTTGTAAAATACCCTCTGAGGTAAAGTATAATAATACAGTACCGTACCCCGAGTCACTCATAGCAACACCACCAAAAACGCCATACGGGAAAAAGCCTGACCCGTCGTCAGTTAAGCCGTGCTGGGCTAAATTAACAGTTCCTAAGTCTACGGTACTATCGCCTATCTCCTTACTGGTTGTAAGGGCAAATCTAAAGCGTATAGTATTAGACGCTCTAATAGACGCAATTTCAAAAGCTGATAAATTTTCCGTCGCCTGTTGCGTTATAACGGTTGTTTCGTTTTTAAAGCCCTTGTCTATTAGTTCCCACGTACCGCCGTATATCTCGCTTGGGTCGGTGTTAATAGAGCTACAATAAATAGAGCCTATCGGGTACACTCGTTCAAACGTTGCCACTTCGTTATCGTTAATATAGCAAGTCTTTTTATTTGTGCTTATCACAAATATAGCTTGTCCCTCGTCTACCGTACCCGTTATGTCGTTGGTGAAATAATAATCGGAAACCGATACCTTGACCTCAAATGCTTTGTTCCTGTCAAGTTCTAAATATACGTCGTTACAGGTATATTCCCCGTTGGTTGCGGTATAAGTTGCGGTATATGTTACAAATATCGGGTCGCTCCACTCTCCGTCTATTTCTCGATACATATACCTTACCGTTGAGATACTGTTTGACATTTCACTGTTTAATTTTGTATAAGTACCACTGATTTTAAGCGTAGTTTGAGCCTCGAAATTATTAAGCCTTTTTAAGTCTATGTTTATTTTGGGTAATTCATAGTCATACACTGTAACGTCTTTATGAGCCAACGCCGAAAGTCCCCTACTGTCGTAAGCTCTAACGTTTAAACGCTTAACACCCGCCGAGTTAATCGAGGGTAAACTTACCTTTATATCATTCTCGGAATAATCAACCTTGATACTTTTTGTGTCAATGGTTATCACGTAATATTTTGGAGTAGCCCCATTTACAGCCGTCATTTTATTTTTAGACTGTATAGTCACCTCTAACGTTGACAAGCCTTTTACTAATATTTGGTTGTCACCCGTAACGTTTGGCGTATCGGATATATCCTTATAAATGAAGTTACTAAAAGACGGTAAGCATAAATCGGGGTTAATTGTGTATGTATTACTCTCGTCCGTTGTCTTAACTTGTCCGTTGTACGTCACCTGTACCGCATATTTACCGCTTGTTTGGTTGGGGATAGAGTTGTATAACTGTTGCTGTGTGCTTTCTGCTCCAAGCCCATTATACGACGTACCGGTCACTGTCCATTCGTGCGTTAATGTTACGCCGTTTGCTATAACCTTAAACGTAAATTCTCGGTTTAGAGGGTTATAAAAATCAAGCGTTACACGGTCACCGATAATAAAATCGGGTGTGCTTATACAGTGCGGGTAGTCATAAGTCGTAACGCTTAAAGGCGTACTGTCCGTTACTAATTGGCTATCTTTTCGGCGTACACGGGTTATAATTAAATACTCCGTACCAGCCTCTAAATTAACTAAATTGTAACTACCGCTTTTTACGTCATTAACACTAAAACCGCCCCACGTTTTACCATTGTCAACGCTATGCCACAAGTAGTCAATAACGCTGTCGCTGACCCAGTTTATATTAACGGTTTTCTCTGCCTTGCTTTTTAGACTTTGTGTTATTGTAGCATAACGTGGTATACTGTCTAGTTCCCACTCGTCGCTATAGGTACTAACGGTACTTGTATAAATTGCCGTACTAAATGACACATCTATAGTCTTTTCGCCGTCATTGTCGTGAATTACTGTTAATGTACCATTTACCGAGCCTTTTTTAGCTGGGAATTTTTCACTTTCCCACAATACACGTGACTTTGAGTACACGGTTTGACCGTTAATGATTACCTTTGTCGGTCCGGTGGAATAATATAAAACGTTACCGCCTTTTGTTGATAGCGTCCAGTCAATAGTAGAGGAATTGCTTTTACTGTCATTAGGTGTTTGGGTACACACCAGTTCCATATATCGCCCGTCGTATGTTCTCGACGTGAGTTTAAAAGTATTAGCCATATTTTACACCTCCGTTGACGGCACAAAAGCCCAGCCGAGTATATCCCCCTCAGTAAGTGGCACTACTTTTAAGGGTATCATTTTAAACTCGTCTTTTGCCTCTAATTTTGTGGTTGATGTAACGTCTTTATTTAAACTAAAAACTTTAGTAATTCTACCGTTAATATTCGAATAACCCGCAAACTCTAACGGCGACATAACGGTATAGTCACCCACATATACGCTCGACCTAACTAAAACACCGTCTAAGTTTATATTAACTTGTGTATTCATTACCTCGCCGTTTGCTTGCGTCCATTGGCTTTTATATTCGCCCGTTGTCAGCATATTATCGGTAAATGTTGCGTTACTAATAGCCGAGCCGTAAAACTCAACTATAAAATAATTCTCTTTCGGCGAAATTCCTTTTATTTCATAATCTGCATAAAAAGGACTCTCGCCAGCGGGTATGTGTATTGTGTATTCCTCGCTATTGTTATATAGCTTTACGTAACATTCGCCCGCTATGTTCTTTTTAATTTTTGTACTAAACGTGTAGTAAACGTTATTACCGTCACCGCTTGGAGTAACTTGTACCCTTTGACGTGCGGTTTTGTTTTTTAGAGTAAAGGAGTGACCGCTAAGCCCTCCGTTATCCATAGCGTCAGTATCACTTTGTATAGTTATTGTACCGTTGCCCTCCAGTTCCCAATTACTCGGCGTTCCGCTACTGTCATAAGCAAACATAACCGAGTTTTTAATTAGGTTATTACCACCGCTGTTTTGTACGCTGTTTACGATTTCGTCAATGTTTTGATATATTTGTGTGAATTTTTCATTGACAACGCCGTCCTCTTCGTACATATCACTCACAAGCTGTTTTATATAATCTTCTTGCTTGTTAACGATAATTTCAGTGTTTTTTACCCTTTTTGCTATGCTGGTAGCATATTGGTACTGTGTTTGGGTTTTGGTTTCGGCTACAGTTTTTAGCGTTTCCTTAATTGCCCCGTCAATAGCAATAGTAAAATTAAATAAGGACGTGTTAAACACGTCCCCTGTATCGTTTTCTATCTCTAAGTTATCGGCTATCTCATACCAGCCTAAGCCCTCCGTTGTAGTTTCAAACGGATAATAGCTCACACCTCGTAAAGCGTTGAAAATCGGTATAATAGCGTCCTCTCGGTTTTTGTCTACGATTTCGTTATTTTCGATTTTAAACTCAGTTAAGCCGTTTGTTTGTACGCTTATTTCGTCTTTTAGGTAAATATCTTCACCCACCATTGGCGAACGTGATAATACAACGCTGTTTATTTCGCCGTAAATTTCGCTCAATTTAAGTTTTGACATATTGTTATAGGTAAGACGACCCCCTGTTGCTGTAAGGGGTTTAAAATAGATTTTATCGTCATTTCCCACGATACACGTACTCGCTGTAGCCTGTGCAATTTGGACGAAAATATCACGGTAAGTAATACCGTTTATATTTTCCCATAATTCCTGTGATATAACCCAGTCGTTATTACAGGTAAAACTGGTATTTCCCAGCTCTAACCCGCAAGCCTCACACAGTTTAAGCGTATATGAGTATAAGCCAATAGGGTATGTTACATCAACCTTTGCGTAAGGTTTCATAGCATTAACCATTTTATCGTATGCTACTATCTCGGTTACGCCCGTATCTTTAATAAAGGTTAGTTCGCTAACCATAAAAGAGCCATAATCTAAATACTCAAATGACCCGCTTTCCAGTTTTACACCAAAACCAGCGTGTACCCATTGACTAAGTAAATTATGCTCGCCAAGATATTTAACCTTTAGCTTTCTCATAGCTGATTTACACATACCGCTATCACAACTTACCTCAAAAGATATTAAATCGTCCTCGCTACGTATAGAAATATCTTCACTTTCTATATATGCCTGTAGCTCTTTTATCGGTTGCGTCATAGCTTTTTTAAAGTCGTCGCTGATAACTAACACGCTTAATACCTCCTTTTACTTATGGGGACTAAATTAACGCTAAACGGTTTATACCTACCCTTAGCTTTACTATCTAGCTCTATTTCATAGTCACTAGCATAGTATTGTTCGCTTATGGTTTCTTGTAGTCGCACATCAAACCACGTAACAGTAAAAAAGTCCTTGTCTAACAACTGGGTTATTTGGCTCATTTCCTCTTGTGTGGTATAGCCTACTGTTAACTGTATCTTTGGAAATATGCCTATAAGCGTAGCTCGTATATCGCCCGCCATATTACGCTCGCTTTCTTTCCACAGTTTCGAACGTCCGATTTTATAGCTTACGATATGTGGGAGCGTTACGCCGTCAATTTGTACTAAATCACCGCTGTATATCATACGGCGAACACCTCCCCGTTAGTTTCAAATGATTTACTCTTACTATATTCGATAAACTTATCAAAAATAGCGTCCTCGCCGAGCTTAACTATAAGTCGTATATTACCGCCTAAGCCGTCTATTTTTTCGCCTAATTTGTCGGCTAACTGGTCTATCCAGCCTGTATTACGTTCTAACGGTATTACAGCCTCTTTTCCAGCCTCACCAACCATAGCTACTGTCGGTTTGTCAATAATACCGCCACGAGCTAAATAAGGTACTCTATTCAGCTTTACTTCCTTTATGGTTTTAATTTGCATATTGCTTGGTAAAGCACTGTTTATTCCAGAGGTTAAACTATTCACCTTGCGAATTATCCAGTTTATAGTATTTTCAAAACGGCTAATTATACCGTTAAGCAAATCAGCAATTTTGTTAACAACGCCTTTAAATCCGTTAGTTATACCGTCTTTCATTTTTTCGCCCAGTTCTTGCCACTTCTCTTTAGTAAACCACGGCGTTATTTTTGTGTTCCACCAATTTGGTAGTGAAGTAGTAAAGAATGAAACAACTTTATTCCAAGCCTCCTGTAGCCCTTTGGATATAACGCTAAATAGTTCGTTCCATTTTTCTTTAGTAAACCACGGGGCGACATTAGTTTTCCACCAGTTACAGATATTTACCCAAGCGTTACCAAGAGCCTTACCAACATTATAGAAAAGGTTGTCCCACGTTTCCTCACTAAACAGCGGGGCGATATGCTTATTATATGCGTCCTCTAAGTCTTTGCTTTTTTGTTCTGCCCATTCCGACACCACTTTACCTGACGTGGACGCCCAGTCGCTTATAGTTTGTTTCAAATCTTCCCAGCTTTTTTTAAAAGCCTCTACTTTGTCTTTTGCATAGTCGATACGATTATCTACCAACAAGTCCCTAGCGTGTTCGTATGCGTCTGCAAAATCAAATTTTAACAAATCTACAACCAAACCTATAACGTCTGCAATATCGTAAATTATCCACTTAAAATCAACCCACTCATCATTCATTTTAAATTCTGCTACAAAAGTGATAACCCCGAGAATAGCGGTAACTATCGCCTGTAATATAGGTAAAATTTCGTCTAAAAGAGCTTTTATTTCCTTAAAAATTTCGCTTTCTTCGAGCGTTGTTTTAAGGTCACGCCATTTTTCTGTAAGGTTTTCAGTAAATGCTACAATACGTGTGTTGATAAACTCTGCTATCGGTTTTACAAATTTTGTTATTATAGACTCTAAAATTTTTTCGATACCCTCTAATATTGTACTGATAGTGTCCGTGGAGGTTACCAAATGTTCGACAAACACTGGCAAAGCACTGTTTACAACATATTCTATCAACGGTACTACAACGTCGTTCCAAATGAATAAAAGTAGTCGTTTGAGCGTGTCAAGAATAGGTTTAAAGACTCCCCAAAACTTTTTTAAGCCTTTCGAACTTTCCGAAAAATCAAGTTTAGGCAATTTAAAGTCTTTAAAAAACTCTTTAAATTTATTATCTGTGCTTTCCAATATCCAGTCCAAGTGAGCGTCGTACTCGTCTAAATCAAAGTCTAAAGGAATGCTGTCAATACCACCGCCAGACGCTCCCGCACTATCGCTTGAATTGTCCTGTAATACGTTCATTTCGTCAAAGCCAGCGAGTGTATTTTTAAGTTGTTTGGCTTTCTTGTTAGCCTTGTCCATATTAGTACCGATACCGCCCACGTTAGAGCTAATTTTTTCCGTTTCCGTACTTGTGCCTTTGTCTTTGCTACCAAGTCCTAAAAACTTAGACAAACTTGTTAACGCTTGCGTTATCGCTTTTGTAAACGCCGTAATATATGGTAAAACAGCTTTTAACACTGGCATTAGCAAATTAGAAAACGCTATACCTGAATTAGTTACTTGCTGTTTTAATTGTCTTAACTGGTTAGCGGGGCTATTTAAAGTACGTGCTAAGTCGCCCTGTGCATTACCAGTCTGTTTTAATATAGCAACATAACGAGCTAATACCTTTTGTTGCTGTGTTAATTCAGCTCCATTTTCGGCGATACCCTCGCTATATGCTACCTGTTTAACAGTATTCTCGTCTACAAGTATACCTAACGCTTTTAACGGCTCTGTTTCGCCCGTTATACCAGCCCTTAGCTTATTAAAAGCCTCCGTACTGTCTAAGTTGTAAAAACTCGCCATATCCTCGCTTAAAAGTGATATACCCTTAGACATTTTTAACGCTGAGTCCTCAGCCACACCCATAGAGCTTGTCATATTATATATAACTCCCGCATTATTACGGATAGCATAAGCGTTAAGCCCCAAAGCGTTAGACACCTCGTCACTCCACGACCTTATAGCGTCGGCGTTTTTGCCTAAAACGGTATCAAACATTGAGTCACTTTCTATAGCGTTTATACCACTTTGTATTGAGCTTTTAATAGCTTGACCTATACCCAGTGCTATAATACCCGCTTTAAACTTACTAAATAACGCCATAGCACCGCTTGTACTTTTATCTGTGCTTTTCTTTAAGCCCGATATGGTTTTATTGGCGTTGTTTATTTCTTTACGTAACTCGTTAGTGTTGGCTGTTATCAATACTTGTAATTCGTCAACTGTCATTTATAACACCTCCTATTTTAATAGTGTTACGACGGGCTTGTACTTCCATTTCCTCGTCCGTCATTGGCTCTAAGTCGGTGTTTTGCTCTGTAAAAGGCTTAGAGGGATAGTGTTTAGGGTCATTAAACGCATAACCCATATATTTACCTAACATATAATTAAATAAATCTTTCTCTTTAAGCCTCTGCTGTTCCTTTTGGTTAAATACTTTGATATGCTTAGCCCATTGTTTCGGGTTTAGACTCCAAAAATAATGTAAGTCAAGACCTATTGTTATAGCGTCCTCCTCCATATCTCGCCACATATCGCCAAAGTATTTAAACGTTTTTAAAGGTTTTTCAGCTCCTCGACCATCTGGGCTTGACGTGTCTTTTTCAGTTCTCTCAATTTCGCCAAGTCCACGTCCCGAGATAAAAAACCGCCGTCAATTAAAGCCTCCATAATATCCATTACTAGCTCGTCCTTGTCGTTTTCAGCTAAGTATTCGTCAATTACAGCAAGAGCTTTAGTCTTGCCCACGCCTACGCCGTCGCTGTCGTTTACGAGTCCCTTTTGGATAAATAATGTCAAATTGCCGATAGTAGTGTCGGCAATACAATTTTCAATAGGTAATTTTTTTGTTTGTTCGATTTCGTCAACTCTAATAGCGTTGTATTTAAGATTAAGTTTCATTTTTAAATATCCTCCATTAACTTATTACAAAAAATAGGGCGACCTTATAAAGACCGCCCCGTTATTTATTAAGCTGTTGCTTTAGTATAAACGGGTTTACCGCTTATACGGATAGTAGCCGAGAAAGTAGCTAAACCGTCGGGGGTCTTTTCGCCGTCTTTAAACGACTTAATAAAGCCTTTAAATACCCAAGTAGCACCACTGGGATATTTAACCTCCCACTCTTCCATTGACTGACTCTCAGCAAGAGCTAACATTTTTTCAACGTTAGCCTCGTCTTTGATATTACCAGCAATAGACAACTCGCCAGCGTCCTTAGAGCCAGCGATAAACTCTTTATAGTTATCGGGGCTGTCGTGGTCGGTAGCGTCGATTTCTTCACTTTCTACACCGATTTCGCCGATAGATGTAAGGTTAGCGATTTTTAAATCTTCCTGTTCGTCGTTTGCTTTCTTCTTAGTAAGGGTTGTACCCATAGTTCTTGTAGCCTGTGACATTTGCTTTCACTCCTTTTAAATTTGTTTAGCAAACCTACTTACAATGTGGTATAGGTTGCTAACATTTGGTACGTCGTTAGAAAACGACATTATATATAGATTAGACCTCATAAGTTCCTCAACTTGAGATAATACCGTACTCGCTGTTACGCTATCCTCAGCCCATATATCTATCTTAATTTCTATATCTTGACTGGTGATTTCGCCGTCTAAGTCAGTAGATACAGCATTGTTACCCACGCTAAATATAATAGCGGGTAAATCGTTAAATACAGGGGGTTGAGTTTGCGACACAAAGTAATTTAACGTTTTCAAACTGTTAAATAAATCAGTTTTTGGTAAATACATAGGTTATTAACCTCCTTTACAGTTCTCTTTTAACTTTGTTTTAACACCGTCTTTAAGTATTCGCTTTATGGTTTTTTCGTTTTCTTTTAAGGCGGGGTACATATACGGTTGAGCCTCTTGACCCTTTGTATATATCCACTCGCCTTTATCCTCGTCGTAATAAGCCCAGCCTTTATCCTTATATTCTAGATTAAGACCCTCAATTTGATACGGGTATGTACCGTTACCAGTAACACCAGTCCCAAACTCAACATATGGGGCATACTCTAAATTTGTATATACCCGCCCCTCTAGACTTTTACCCGTGTCCGTAACTTGCATATGAATACTACCAGCCAGACCGCCTTTATCGACGGGGGCTAAGTCCTTAGCTTGTCCGTGTACTAACTTTGTAGCTTTATTTACGGCTGATTTTAGCTCCATATTAGCGATTTTATCAAAGCGTTGTGTTAAACGGTCAATACCTTTTATAGTTACGGTCGCCAATTTACACCTACAATAAGTACGTGACTGTCATTTGGGTAAATTCCCTTAACCTCATACAAAACCTTGTTATACGCTAAAATATCGTCTTTTTTAAGCTCTGTATAATCGGTTGTAATGGCTATATTTATCTTATATTCCAGCCCGTACTCCTCTTGTATTTTTTCACAGTTTGAAAAATTAACATTACCTTTGAAAACGTTTTTAACGGTATAGCCGTTGGTTTTTACGCCTCCCTCTGCGTCCTGTTCGGTGCGCTTATCCATTAAGTGAATTTCTTTATCGTAAAACTCTTTAGCTATTGCCGTTTTCATTGTCTTTGGGATAAACAACTTTTACCCTCCTATATCTACTAAGCAACGCCGTACACCCAGTAAACAACTCGTCGTCGCTTGCTGTGGTAAAATACCTTGTCACCTCGTTGGCGTAAGATATAGACTGTCCGTTGTCGCTAACGCTTGATATGGCACGGTCTACATCAGCCGTACCCTCTTTAGTCCTTTCGATAGTGTTTAAACACCGTGTAAGTCCCGTGTTTACAATGTTAGCCACTATACGCTCGATTTTATCGGGTATTGTATCCCTGTTTAAAAAAAGCATTATTCTATCCGTAACCTCACCTATAACAAAGTCTATTAAGCCCTCGTTATTTTGCTCGATTTCGTCTAGTTTTTTATTTATAATGTTTAAATATGCTTTTATTTTAGCGTTAAATTCGTCCATACTAACACCTCCTTACGTAGTTAATGGCGTAAATCACTTACTTTTTGCGGTTTTGGGGGCTTTTGGCTTATCCTCAGCCTTTGCCTTTACCTGTTCGTAAGTATCGCTATGCTTTAAATACTGGGGTATTAGGGAGGCGTTTGTTACGTCCTCCACTATACCCGTTATTTTATTCTTAAATTTCATACTAACACCTTTTTAGACTTTTCTATCTTGTTATTTTGACTTGTTTTAACTAGATTAGATAGCGTTAGCGTATTTAATCAAGTCGGGCATAACAGCCTTAGTACCCTTGCTAAAGAAAAGCTCGAGAGCAATATTATTAGAAAGGGGAATTTTTTCTGCGTCGTATTCGTCGGTAGTAACGAGCTGAGCCACAGCACCCTCTATCATACAAATAGCGGGCTTAGTCTGTCTGTGGTTAGAGAAAATACGTACCTTGTGGAAAAGTTCGTCGTTTACACCGTTAAGGCTGTTAGGTACGCTATCAATGTAATTCTGGATAGCAGAGTAAACAGCGGGTGTAACGGTAACAACGAGCATATCACGGTCTACACCGTCTACAAAGTCGTTTTTAGTAGTTTCTACAGAAAGGATAAGCTCCTCAATTTTAGCCTGTACGGTTTCGCCTGTAAGTTCTACCTTAGTACCCTCTTTTTCAGCACAAGCGAAAAATTCGCCGTCGAGATAAGCTGTCATACGTTTGATGTGGTTAGCCTTTCTCTTTTCAGCCATACCAGAAAGACCGAAAAGCTTAACGTCTTTCTTAGAGAGTTCCTCTACAATTTCCTTGTCGGTATCTACAGAAACAACCACCTTACCGCCGTTATCAAGAGTCTTGCCCTTACCTCCAGCACGTGCTGTGCCCAAATCGTCTACGGTAGCGTTTTTAAAGCGGTTGATTTCTACAGTACCTGTAGTAGCGTCACCGCTATAGTTCTTGTTTTTAATCTGTTCCGAGATAGCACCTTTCTGTACCGCCTCGATTACCTCGCCGTAAGTTTCAGCGAGCTTGTCCTTAGTTTCGCCGTTAACATAAATGTTTAATGCGTCCTGTCTTGCCATTATAAATCACACTCCTTAATTATCGTTTTTATGGCATTAAAAAGCCGACATAACCTTTTTAGGCTTGTCGGTGTTCGTGTTAGTGTTTGAAAAGTCTGTAGGTGGTGTACCTTTAAGTTTGTCTGTTACGCCATTTTCCACTGACTTGTTATAAGTTTTTGCTAGCTTTTCGATATTTTCCTTTGTTTTGGTTTCGTCTAAGTCTACAACAAAATCAACTAAGTCAATAGGGATATTCTTTTGGCTGAGCAATTCCTGAGCTGTTAAGCGTCTTTCACGCAAGGTTATAGCGTCCTCACGTGCCTTTAAATCAGCGTCCTGTTTTGCTTTTGCCTCTTTTTCTCGTTCCTCTGCGGTTAATTGGGCTTGTCGGCGTTCCTCAGCGATAGCGTTAGCGACAGCGTCTTTTATAGCCTGTTCTTGCTTTGCTTTTTCCTCGCCTCGTATCTTACCAGCCAAATTATCCATATCAGCCTGTGAGAAAGTCTTTCCAGCGTTTTTGTCCTCGTTTGTAACAGTGTTAGCTGTGTCAACTGTTTGAGTAGTGTTTTTGTTATCTTCCATTCCGATAACTCCTTTCTTTCCGTTTACGCCCGTCGGCTAAATTGTATGAAAAAAGCACCCCGCATATAGCGACGTGCTTAAATCAATAATATTAAGTTTATTTATTATTCTGTGTCGTCGTGATATTTACACGCTAAACACTTTTTACATTGTTCGTCGTTCCATACTACGCCTTTTGGTAATATCGTAGGTTTAGCCTCTTTATCGGCAACAAGCACAATTTCTAAACAAGTTGTACCGTCTATCTGCCCGTTTATAACAGGACAATATACTGTTTTCATTTGAATACCTCCATAACTTTTATTGTTAGTGGGTCAAAATTCTCTTTAGGAAACGCCGTTTTAATTTTATGTGTTTCGTCTGCTACATAAGTAGCACCGTCTTTACTGTAATACCCTACGTGGTATCCGTCCCAACGTTTACGACCTACAGAACATTTTGCGGTTTGAACATAACTTATAGCGTCCTCTAAGGTACAGCCGTGATTACTTGCGTGTTCGTCGTTAAAAGTAAGTGTCAATGCGTCAATGGGTTTGGGTGGCACTCTTACCGAGCCTTTTATACCAGTTTCCTTTATAGCTTTAGCTGTTCTAAAGTCTTGCTCTGTAGCCTCTGGCACGTTGCCTTTGTATCGGTAGTATTCGACAAATTCTTGATATGCTGTAGTATTATTATATTTAATATTTTTAAATTTGTCAAATGAGCCTATTTTATCCTCACCCAGACGAGCTTTATAACGCTCGTACTGTTGCTGGTCTGCGTATGTTTTCGGGTCTAATCTTTTAGGTTTTCTGCCCGCCATTTTATAGGCTTTGTCTACCTCTGCTTTGCCGTATGCTTTCACCTTTGAGTCGTACCACTCTTTATATGACATATTGTCTATAATCTCGGTTTTGTTGGTAATTGGGTTTCTTGCACGGCGTTTAAGAGTTGCCTCTATTTCCTCGCCCATATACGCCCTTGTCTTACTTCTACAGTTTGGGTGCATTGGAGGGTAATTTACGCCAGTTTTACGGTCTTTTAAATCAAACACCTTATTATCTAAGTTTTGACATATCGTGCTTGTACGAGTATCTAACGTAGCGAGAAAGACGTATTTATCTACGTCCATTTCCTCGTAAGCCATAGCGTCAGCCTCGTTGTTAAAGTGGTTTGTTTCTGTTCGTACTAACCTTTCGGCGTAATACTTACCAACATTAAACCTGTCACGTACTAATTTAGACGTTTTAGCTATACTTTGACCGCTTAACATAGCACCGCCTAATATTTCGCTTAGGCTTTCTGCTAATATGTTGGTATTGCCCCATATTATTTGGCTGTAGTTCTTACCGCTCCAGCGTTCATTTAACAAAGCTCTTACCATATTATCGTCTATCTTAGCAAAAGCAAAGTCAAAACCTGTACCCATTTGAGTGTCATATATTGTCTTATAGTAAGAGTTATTTATAATTCCCCTATAACACATTGTCTGCTCTAACTGTTCCTGTGGGTAGATTTCCTTAGCCTTAGCGTATATTTGAGCCTGTAGCTTTTCTAAGCGTGTTATACGGGCTTTATAATTTTCTTTAATATACTTGTCTAAGCCTTTAGCCCTTAACTCGTCCCACAGTTTTTCTGTTTCGGTTTTGGTTAACAGCGTTTTAAGGCTTTGAACGTCTAAGCCCGTAGCTTTTGAATAATTACGGTATATATTTTCTATATCCCGTTGTACGTTCTTATACGCTCTGTCGTACATTCTTTGTATACGCTTAATATGGTACTCGCTTTGTTTCTCAGCGTCGGTAAGACGGCGTATCGCTCTATCGTCCCAGTATTTAGAGGGTTTAGCCATAGACTACACCCCCCTAATTTATAACTGTTTCGTCGGTTATTTCGTCGTCCTCGCCGTTCTCGTTAGCGTCGGTTATTTCATTGTTTCCGAAAGCGTCACTATACGGAGCTTTGGGCTTTTCGTCGTCCTCTTTTTTCTTTAAAGCCACAATTTCGCTTGCGTCCTTAATAAAGGATAACTGGCTTATAGCTGTTTCCTTGTCTATAAAGTCGGCTAAATTGTTAATCATTTGTGATGTTTCAAAGTCATTGGACGGTAGGTTACGCTTAAATACTGCGTCTACTTCCTCAACGGGTACAATACCCATTTTAGACTGAGTAAACAAAAAGTGATTATACAGCTTAAAGCGTTCCATTAAGCCCTTTTCCATATATCGCTCTTTGTTCTTTATATTTTGTTCAAACGCTAAGAGCTTATAACGGATAGCCACGCCCGAACTGTTACCGACAAAGTTTTGGTCGCTCATATTGGGGGTCATTGAGATTTTATGTATATCGTTTTCGAGATTTTGACGCAAAATATCAACGTCGCCCTCTTGTAGAGTCTTAACAAGATACTCTAACTTAGCGTCAGTCGGTAAATCACTTATCATACGTGACTCTTTAAGCTGGTCGGCTTGTTCGTCGTCTAGTGTAGCACCGTATAAACATAAAATAGCGTCTACAAGCTGTTCCTTATCGTTAATACGGTCACTTTGTAACAGGTTATAAGCGTCTATAAGACTGATTACAGGCTCAAAGTCGCCCATAAATTCGGGGTTATTCTTGTAGCAAATAATAGGCACATCACCGAAAGCGTGAGGCTCGTCTACGCCAACCTGTAACAAGGTCTTAGAATACGACTTATAAACACGTTTAATATGTTTGTCTACGTAGATAGTCTCCCAGTATTTAAACGTTTTACCGTTGAATATTGGGCGATATATAAGCCCAAATAACTTATTATGCTCTACGGTGTCGTCATAAACGATAATAGTATTTTTGTTATCGGTTTCACAGCTCTTAGGCTCGGCGTTCTCGTTTGCATACACGTACTCATACTGTAAGCCAAATATAGATACGTCCTTAGCTATTTCGCTGTCTAAGTCGTTTATAGTTTGCTTTTTGTAAGCGTCAATTAACGCCTCGATATAAAAGCCCTCGCTAGCTTGATAGTCTACGGGGTTACCGAGTAAATAGCCAACGTTGGTATCTGTAATATACTTAGCGTGATTTACAATTACTTTATTATTGCTTAATCTTTCGTCCTTGTTACGTCCTAAAATACCGTCGTGTTTACCTAAATAGTAACGCTCCAGCATTTCAAACCGCTCTTTATAACGTTCATTATAGGCTATAACATCATTAAGCACTTGATTAGTTATAACCGTGTCTTTTGGTAAAGTATACATTTTACACCTCTTATAAGCCTCTCGGTTTCTTAACCACCGTAGGCGTTTTAACTCCTTTAATATATTTATTTAAGCCGTACCTTATAGCGTCGATAGTATGGTTAAAAGTGTCTACAGGGTCGTTTAGGTATTCGCCTGTTTTTTTATCCTTTTTCCAAGTGTAGTTTTCCAGTTCTTCAATAACCTTAAAGCACCGTTCGTCTACTATAAGCTCGTACTGTTGTATCCATTGAATACCGTGTATAATACTGTCCTTGCCTTTTTCGGTAGGCTCAATATTAACACCCTTATCCCGTATCTCGTCTATCGACTTACGCTCGGCACAGTCACCATACGACTTATCTTTACATAGCCCTAAATCTGCCATTGTTTCGGCTATATCATTGTTTTTCATACCACGTTTAACGTATTCGCCTGTAACATAAATACGCTTTTTAGCGGTATCTATAAAGCCCCATACGATAGCTGACGGGTCGTTGATGTAGCCAAAGTCAAGCCCTATCCAGCGTTTTAGTCCGTTTACATCAGCCTCACTAACTATTTTTGTTTTATATACAGGGAATACCAGTTTATCTAACGTAGCAAACTCACCCAAACAATAGATACGATAATACGCTGGGTTACGGTCTTTAAGGCGTTCAAGTTCTGCCCTGTATTCGTCACTTAAAAATCTATTGTCTTGGTAAGTCGTTTTTACCACCATAACGTTAAGCGGTAACTGTCGTACAAAAAAATAGTCATATACCCAGTTTTTCTTCGATATAGGGTTAAACATTAAGTAAATTTGTAGGTAGTCAACCAAAGCCCTAAGACGTAAGTTAAGCTGTGTAAAATCGTCCTCCGTTAGTTCGGTAGCCTCCTCTATGACAATATCCGTTATACCGTCAATAGATTTAATCTTTTCGGGGTCGTCTAAACCCTTAAATAAAAAAATAGAGCCATTAGGTAGCTCTATTTCGTAGTCACTCTTATTAACTCGGCAAGCGTCATAATAACCGCTGGCGTGCAAGTGTGATATTAACAACGCCCATATACTGTCTTTTATGGTACGTTGTATCTTACGTATAACTAACACTTTACGCTTGTGTTTTAACGCTTTCAATAATACCTTTTGTGTAGCTCCGTAACTCTTACCGCTACCAGCACCGCCGTAATATACCTCAATTCGCTTTGAGTAGTCGTCAATGTTTTGATATATCCAGTCATTAAATACGGCTGGGTTTAATTTTTTAGCCATTATTTAAACCAGTCGCTGTCCACGACTTTAACCTCTTGCTTATCGGTAGGCTTTTCGCCGATAGTATCACGTATAAGCTCAAATACTTTGGGGTCGCCTTTCATAAATCTATCCATTAACGCCTCTATTCCTATTTCCTGTACGGTCTTGTCGTTATCCATTACTACGGTAAGGGCGAGTTTTAAAGCCTCTTTAAACTCCTTACGTTTTCTTTTCGCTTTTACACTTGCCTTACCGCCTTTACCTCCATTTTCAACCGCTTGACAACCGCTTGAAAATTGTGTGTCTTTTCCATATTCAGCAATATTGGGGTTGCCTTGTTGTAGGGTTTTCTTATTTGCCATACCTCGCCACCCCCTTTTTATTATTCCTTGTCTTTGGTCTTGCTCGGTTTAGGCTCTTTTACTACGATTTGATACTTAGTACCGTAAAGAGTAATATATACTTTGCCGTCCTTATCGGGCGTTACCTCTATTACCTGTGCTTTGTTCACCGTAATACCTCCTTTACAAATACAAAACGCCACCCTTTCGGGTAGCGTCTGTTTTTACATTTTGTATTATACAACACGAATTACTGGACTTTCACTGGACATTTTAATTTTTTTATATCTTTTTTTATTTTTTTGTAGTGGTGTTTCCATACGGTACTATCGTCTACACCGTAATGCTCAGCCACATTACTTACCGCCTTTGATATTCTAACGCCATTTACTACTATCTCGTAAAACAACGAATATTCAATACCTCGCATTTTACTAAGGCTATCGTCCATAATATCTAAATGATACTTTATATTATCCACAATACCCCTTTGATAGTCTATCTCTTCTGCAAGGCTACGACCCGTTCCAATATCCACCTCGTTAAGTTCGTGTACGTATTGTGCCATTTTGTCGTTATCTTTTACCCCGCCTTTTATAACGTCGTCTTTTAGCTTTTGGGTAACGGGGAAATATTTAGCATATAATTTTTCTTTTTTATCCATAAGTAAACTGAGCCTTGCTTTAGCCATTTCCAGCTCACACTTAGTATTTGTGTATGTTCTTATAGTTTCCATTGTTACCTCCTAATTGTTTGCCTTTCCTTGCCCTTAATGTTTTGCGTAAAGGCTCGGTTAGTCTTATAAATTTACGTACTTGATGTAATTTTGCGTAACAATAAGAACATATTACCTCACCTGTTGCGTTATCCTTGTTTTTAGTTGGTCTATCGCAATACTTACATAATTTAACGTCTTTCATATTTTTCTCTCTGCCTCCTCTTTGGTAAGAAATACGGTTTTATTTAACCTTGCCTTATCCGATTTACAAAACTTCTTTGGTGCTATGTATAAAATTGCTTTTTGTTTAATAGCATTATTCAAAGAAAATTTTGTGTCGGGCGAATAATCATATTTTCTATGTTTGCCATATTCCCTTACGCCCTTTGCCCTTATCTCATATACTGTTGCGCCTATCGGTACAGGCGATACAGTTACCCCGTTTGCTAAAAGGTAGTCGGCAAGGTGTTGTTGATATTCTATCGGCAACGGCAAATCTACACGTTCACAATTTAATATTAACTCTATCAGCTTATCTCTATCGGTCATTCGGTATTTTCCTCACTTTCAAGAAATTTTACAATCTGTTCCATTGGTTTATCTTTAAATTCGGGTGTTTGCTTTACTAAAAAAGCAATGTCTAACACCGATTTATTTTTTACTTCCTCTATTAATTCTTCTTTGAATTTTTCAAGATGTGTCATTCGGTATCACTCCTTTAACGCAAACCATTTATTAAAACTTTCGGTTGCTTGTTTTAAATTTTCGGTTGCTTTTTCCATATTTTGTTTTTTTCTTTCTATCATTGCTTTAATGTATGGTTTAGCGTCTTTTTCTAACCTATACATTCTATTACCATAACCGTTTTGCAATTTGTCTATATCTTCTTTGTTAATTCTTGTACCTTTGCCTATATAAGTTTTAGGTTTTTCCTCAACCTCTATTTCTCTTATGGAATACATTTCCTCTTTTTTAGTAAACCAAGTAGAAAATTCATAAATTATCATTTTTTATTCCTCGTTTTCAACAGTATTTTCTATATTCAATATTTATTTGGCTATATATTTTTCTTAAAGATAAAAACTTAAAAATAGCCGTTATCAAAAAATCAGTACCCTCAATGTGTTTTTTATTAGTTCTATAACATATCAAGGTATATTTATATCTGCAATAACTCATTTCGTTACCTCGCTTTCCTTTCTGCATAACCGCAAAAATGATTTGGGCTTATATAAGAGTTAATAATTTGACATTTATAACCGCATACTGCGTCTTTGTCAATTTCTTTTATCGGGTAAGAGATTTCACAATACCTACAACTTTCGCACGTTACTACTTTTTCTTTATAATTCTCGCAAGCGTAAACACTTTTGCTCTTATGTTTGCAGACTTCTTTGTGAATACAGTTTTTGCAAATCATTTTGTGTCACCCCGCAATTCTTTTAAGAGGTCAACCTCTTTATTCAGCCTCTCGTTTTCTGCTAAAAGTTCCTGTATAGCCTTAACTAAATTTTTGTGGTGTTTTACCCACTTTTTCCACGTTAAGACTCTTAATAAATAATCTCTTGCGTGAGTTCCCATACATTACACCTCGCCGTAAATTTCAAATAGACGGTTTTTAAGACGGTCTAATTTATGTTGACGTATTCTGGCAACATCACCACCACACCTATTTATTAACTTTAATTGCATTATCATAATTTCAACGTCGGCTATTTCCTCAGCTATATTATGAAGTCTGCCCCTGTGTTTGTGACATATCGCCTGTATAAGTTCGCTACACTCTTCTATGGCTACGTTTTCCTGTGCCTCTTCGCCAAATGTACGTATAGCAAGTTTTAATATTTCATAGTCGCTCATTTTATATACTCCCCTTTCGGTGTTCAGCCCTCTATTAAGGGCTGATTTTCACCGTTTAATAAATTTCGTACTTTGTTATAATTTATCCTGTGGTCGTTGCGTTCCTTAAAACGCTCGGTCTGTTGCATAATGTAAAAATTAAGTTTACGTCGTTCGCCGTCCTCCAGCGTTAATACATTTTGTAAAGCCTCACCGTTTATGGCTTTAAGTTCCTCGCACATATCAGCTATTGTGGGTGGAAATTTAGACACTCTTACAAAATGGTCTAACGCCAGTTCCATAATCGAAAAAGGTATAGTATCAAACGCACGATACCACATATTAACCGTTGCTAACTGTGTATCCTTGTCTATATCCTTGTAAGAGTTTGGATATGCCAGTTTTATTAACGCTAACAGCTTACCAGCCTCATTAACGGTCATATTTCACCCTCCTTTAGTAAGTCTAAGAACGGGTTACTACTTGCCGTTGTTTTGGTGGCTTTAGGCTTTTCGTTTTGCGCCCACTTTATAACGGCTAAATAATGTGATTTGTACTTATAACCTTTAAGAGCTAACCCCTCGCTTAGCGTGTTTATTTTTTCGTCGTAGTCGTCGGGGAAACGCTCTTTTAATTTTTCGTACTCGTCGTCGGTAAGCAATACGTTTTTATGTGTGCCGTATTTATGCTTTGGAGGTTTCGTAGCCGTAGGCGTAGAATTATTTATATTATCCTCTCCTAACTCTAACCTGTCCTTACCTAACCTATCCTGTGTCAACGGCTCGTCGACGGCTCGTCGACGGCTCGTATCAGTTAGCCTATACGAGTTATTTTCGTCAAACTCTAAAAGGGCTTTTTCCTCTTTGTACGGTGTTTCTTTATACGTATCTTTACGTATGTAGTTATGTATTAGCCAGTGTTTTATAACTACTACACCGTTGTCAAAAGGAATAATAAATTTACGAGCTATTAAAATATTTATATCGTCAACGGTAGCCCCTATAGTTCGCATTACTTTTTTAGGTGAGTTATTAAAGCCGTCGTCGTCTGCTCTCATAGATAAATCGTAATATAAAAGCCTTGCTGACATTGGCATATCTAAAAAAGCGTCGCTGTCTATTATTGATTTTGCAAACATTCTACGCTCAGCCATTGTTACCCTCCGTATTCCTTAATTTTGTTTTCAATGGCGTTTACGACTCGGTTATTATTCATATATCCCTCGTATATTTTCATAAAGTCGTCCAGTTCCATTGTTACAAGCCAGTTACAACGGTTTTTACGGTGGAATACAGCGGGTTTATCGTCACCCTTAGCGTCACGCTTTGCCTGTTCTATAGCGTCGTATATGTTCAGTTTTTCGACCCTCTTACATTCGATATGTATATGAGGTAGTCCTAATACGTCGGCTTGTCCGTCTTTACCGTTATACTGTACGCTACGTTTAGCGTCGTAGCCGTACTCTTTTAGCTTGTGGGCGAGTTCAAGCTCGCCCTCCTTACCTTTTCTTTTTCCATTCTTCGCCATTGTTACCTCCTAAAATGGTAGGTCGCCGTCGTCGGCTACTTCTTCAAAGTCGTTTAACTTATCTTGTACCTGTTGTAGCGGGTCTGTTTCTGTCGTGTCGTTATTCTGCTTACTTTCTACAAATTGAGCGTTATTAACAACCACCTCAAAAGCTGTACGGTTATTACCGTTTGAGTCTTGATAACGTCGTGTCTGGATAGACCCCTCAATACCGATTAAACTACCCTTTTTGAAAAATCGTGTTATAAACTCAGCACTTTGTCGCCACGCAACAATATTTATAAAATCGGCTTGCTGTTCTTCCCCAGCTTTATATCTGCGGTTTACCGCTATACTAAACGTTGTTACCGATACACCGCTTGGTGTGGTTTTTAATTCGGGGTCTGCTGTAAGTCTGCCTGTTAAAACTACTAAATTAAACATAATTATTACTCCTTATAAATAATTTTTTCCAAATATGCTACGGAAAGTGTCAACGTCCCAACCGTATTGTTCCATAGCCTTTTTTTGTGCTATTGCTTTTAATTTGTTATTTACGTCGCCGTTTTGGTGTACGCTATTTTTACCAAATATGTGGCATTTGCTGTGGTGTAAGTAAACTAGCAAGCCGTATTTTTCGCTTTTCCTTTTATCAGCCTTATTAAATACGTGGTGCATATCCAAAGGCTCTACATTAGCGTTCATACCGCATAAAAAACAATGTGTATTATCGTCTTGTAATATGCTTTTCACTTGCTCGCCTCCCACAAGCTAATTAAATTAGCTATTTGTTCGGGTGTCCTTGTTTCGATATTTAAGGCTTGACAGTCCTGTACTACGTTATCTATTAGACGGCTCATTTGCTTTTTGTTATAGCTACTACTTCCGTAATAAAAGCGTATAACCTCTTTACTACCGTCAGCCGAAAAGTCCACCCTTTCGGTCAACCAGCCTGTACCTATCATTTCCCACGCTTTACGGCGACGCTGTACCTTTTCAAGCTCTATTTCGTCGTCATAAAACACGCCAACGTCTTTAATAGAGTTTAAATACACCTCTATTTTGGTAATGTTTTGGTTTTCTGCTAGTTTTTCACATAACGCCCAGAAATAACGGTTAGCGTCTTTGGTACGGCTCTCGGTATATTTGCCAATTTGAAAACTTAGCTTTTCCTTGCTGTGTAGTTCGTCGTAACAATTTATAGCCGTTTGTTTTTGGTTTACCGATAACGTTAAAAGGGCTTTACCGGTTAAAAAGTCTATATTAAGCTCTTTTATAGTTCCGTTTAGTTCGTACATACGTCAACTCCTTTTGTAGCCGTCTGATATACTTTGCATAATCTCTTTTAAGGTATTCACTACGAGTTTTACGCGATATTGCCTTAACACGTTCTATCTCAGCCTGATATTCCTCCACCGTATTGTATTTACACATCAAATACACCACTTTCTATTAGGCGTGTGACTATACGTTTAATCATAATTGGAGGTACCGACATACCACAAATATACTCAACTGTAGAATAGGAATTATCGCCAAAATTATAATCTTGTGGGAAAGTCTGAGCCGATATTATATCGCCTTTAGAAATGCCGTTTCCATTTCTTAACCATATATCTCTGTGTCCAGCTAATATTGTAGGTACAATATCATCCTCGTCAATTACTCGGTGTGTAAATAAAGAGTGTTTATTTTCAAGTCTTTTTAGCGTATCAGATAATAGACGCTCTCCCTTTATACTTTGCACTGCTATATCGTGCATTTTACCCGTCCTAACATCACACTTACCATCTGTTATCTCACCTAACGTTATAGGTAAATAATTAAAGCTCATATCAAGGCTTGTTATATCGTAATCTATCTCTTGTTTTATAGCCACGAAAATAGCTCTGTGCCTTTTTTGTGGTACGCCCATATACTCACCTTTGCAAAGCCAGTGTCTAACTTGATAGCCTATGTCGCGTAGCTCTTTGTATATTCTCTGGACGTAAGACCACGCCTCACCCAAAAGTAAACCCTCTACATTTTCCATAATCATTACTTTGGGTTTAAGTTTTTTAACGGTATCAATAAAGATAAATGACAAATCGTCTAAGGTTTGCTCGGCTTGTCCCTCTCTAAATTTCTTTTTCTTGCCCCAACTATCCTCACGCTCACCAGCCATAGAGAAAGTAGTACACGGTGGCGAGCCGTCTAATATATCAAGATTAAAAAGTTCTTTAGGTAATTCCTCGTCGGGTATCTCGTTAAACTTTCGTATATCCATTAAATAGTTATACTTGGGGTTATGGTTTTCTATATAAATCTTATTCATTTTTTGGTCTATTTCGCAACACCCCAAAACATCACACCCAGCGAGCTTATAACCCATTGTCGAACCACCACCACAAGCAAAACAACTAAATACCTTTAAGCCGTTTTTCTCTTTGGGGTAGTCTTTAAAAGTCCATTTCCAGTCCGTAGATTTAATTGGTCTAAATTTTTCTGCCTCGTCGTCTGGTAACAAATCAAAAATACTCATATTATCCATTTGTTTATCCCTCCAGTTCTGCTAACAACTTTATATAGGTTTCTTCTTTGGTTTCCTTGTTAAGCCCCTTTTCAGTAGCGTAAGTTGTGGGGTCTATACCTTTTTCTTTTAGCTTTGCTATAAGCAACTCACGGGGCGTTTTTGGTTTTGGTTGTGCTTTGGGCTGAGTCGGTTTTGCTGGGGGCTTGTCCTCTTTAGGTGTAGTATCGTATTTGCTACCGCCACCACCAGCCCAGTAAACATTAGCCCCTATTCCTAAAGACTTACACGCCACCGACAAAGCGTCGGTTAAAGCCATTTTAAAGCACTCGTCGTTAGTGTATTTGCCGTTCTTTTCGTTAGATACAAATTGACTACCTCCCGTACCTTGTATAGCCTCGCTCCATTCACCGTCAATTTTGACAAATAAGTCTATATCAACAAACGCACATACTACACCGTCTGCACCCTCTAAAATACGCTTGTCTGTTATAACGTATTTCCAACCGTAGCCAACTACTCCAAATTGTTCTGTAAGCGTTTTTATACGCCACATTGGGTTAATATCGGTCATACCTTTTATACGTCCAGCTTGTATAGTTTTTTTGGCGTTGTCGGGTACTGTGGCGACATTGTTATAAATTTTCAAGTTTTCCATAATTAGCTCCTTATATTGCTTTACAAATAATTGCACCGACAACACTCGTAACAAACGCTATAGTAAAACACAGTTTACCTTTGTCGGTTTTTTCGCCTATAATTCCCATAAAAGCGACTGTTGAAATTGCTAATAAAAAAATATTCATAATCATTCCTCTTTTACTAAATAATACTTGTAGTAATGCGACGGTTTCCCGTATCTGTTTTTGGTCTTGACGTTGACTGTCTCAAATTTATAGCCCCTGTCTTTCAGTTCCTTAATACGTGTCGCTAATTGGGTAATACCTAAGTCTTGGTACGCTTGGAAAGACGTTATATAACCAAAATCAGCTATATATTTAAGCACTAATTCACGTTGATTAAACTTTGATTTACCTGTATTCACCTTATCCTCACACTCTCATTTATTATTATTTCAGCACCCGAAACAGCTTGACCGCTTTTAATAGCCGTTTTAATCGCTGTTTTGTCTATCTTGTCGGGCTGTGGGGTTTTATACTCCGTAGGTATTAAAGCCTCGTCGAGTATGTTTGTTTGTTCCGACGTTCCTATACTTACCGTAAACGTACCAGCCTTAACTTTGCTTTGTCCCGACGCTCTTAAAAACATCAGTAAACTATCTTTCATACGGTCTATGCCGTTTTTAGCGGTTT
>JAEIGA010001861.1_pt1 | contig 33547 bp, 53 predicted proteins | sample 9270691 | NCBI WGS metagenome assembly JAEIGA01 (sample SAMN17057246, study PRJNA624740) | gut metagenome | biome: biome; isolation source: fecal sample | host: Bos grunniens | place: China: Xizang | collected 2019 | reverse complement strand
TTTGTGTTGATGAGGTGTAAGATAAAACTACCGGATTATCCAATACAAGCCATCCGCCTCGGTTATCATCAAGGCTTGCATCATACATGAGTTTGAGCTTTGTGTTTTCCTGCCATACCCAGTAATGATCACTTGTTGTTCCTGCGTCTGTCTTAAAACAATAATGATTCGGAAGTGCGAAGACTGTTCCGTCTTTTACCATGAAGAGTGATTTTGCACCGTCATTATTTACATTAATTGTTGCGGCACTTGAGGCTGTTGCAACGTAGTGTCCGTGTTTAAAAAATACTTCGATTGTTGTTCCGGTTGTATAAAAGAAATCAGCAATTGTTATTTCTTTTGCAGCACCGGCTGCAGAGTCACATATAATTGTTCTGTCGAGATATGGCACAGGATGGATGTGGTCTGCTCGTGCAGCTTCTGTAGAAGAACCTGCCGCAGCAAGGTTTCCAAGTCCTGCCGGTGGAAGGTTTGTAACAGGAGCTCCCTGAGAACCAACAATGGCAGCATAAGTATCTGCAACAGCTTTTTGACTTGCTGCAACTCCTGTACCATCCTGTAATGCACTTGTATACTGATCACTAATCTTTAAGTGACCAAATGCACTTGAAGTACCTACACCGTATGTATTATTTGCACTTGCATGATTTTCAGGAGCTTTCAAGTTTCCTACTGCATTTATTAAGTTCTGAATTGCAGTATAAACCTGAGTATTATCATTAATATTTGGTGTTGTAATACCTGCCTGAGTTAAGACATTGTTCAACTCTTTTTCAACAGATAATAAACCCATATTACTCTGAGTTATACCTCTCGATGATTTATTAAAAAGATAGTTTGCATTTTCAGCCGGGAATGTATCAGATGGTACATAACCAAGAGCTCTCTTTGCGTCTGTTGGTGGAGTCTTTGTTCCATTTCCTGCAAACTCTGGAAAGTTCTCTAATCTTATATCTACACTACTTGGTGCTTCCTGTGTTGGTATCATGTTTTACTCCTTACTCTGACTCTGAGATTACCTGCACTGCAGGGATTGTTTCAAACCTTAAGAATATCTGAGATATAATCCAAAGGTTTTTATATCCAATGTAATTATGAAAATATAACAGAATATCATTATCTTCCGTCCATTCAATTTCATAATCTTCATCAATTAATCTTGCTATCTGGTCTATACAATATATAGTAATTCCATATCTCTTAATATATGCAATTTTATCTAAAACCTGTCTGTAAAGGTTTATATCCATATAGTTAGAGATAGAACTACGTACACTTGCAAAACGTCCACCAATCTCACTGTTTAAGGTAGAAAAACCTGTATCAGGGTCTTGTTCCTGTAACTGAGTAAATAAGAAAACATTTTCTGCTTCAAATCCAACAGGAACTAATGGCCGTGGATATCCAATAATTCTTCCTATATTTTCAAGTTCTGTCTCCTGGGCAGTAACAATAGAAAGGTTATAAAGATAATTCTCAATAACTTTTGTGTCACTGAGTTCATCTTCCATTGCATTCATTATGGAATTGAGAACAGGGCCATTCATTTGTTTTGGTAAATATGGACTTTGTTCTATCATAACTGCTCCACAATAATTAAGTCATCACTTACAATCGGCATTGCATTTGCAGCTGTTTCTACCATGTCCTGCCATGTTTCACCGTCAGTACTTACCTTTGTATATGCTACCGTTGTATATGTACATTCATCAAATGGCACACTTGTTAATAATGATGTCAGGTTCTGCCCGATTACCCATGAAGCACTTGAAGCTATCAAATCTCTCTTAATCTGATTTTCAACCTGTTCATTATATTCTGCACCTTCCTGAATAAATACTTTTACAAATAAATGCTGATTAATTGCTTTATCATAATGAATAGGAATAATCTGACCACTTGCAGTTGTATAATCCTGAGTGTATGCAGTTCTTGGCACACCTGGAACACTTGCTGCATTTGAAATATTTACAACATTTGGCACAACATCATTGAACTCTGTTATTGTATCTGCAGGGATTATTACAGGGCCTACATCAATTGCAGTAAACTCTATAACTTCTGTCTCTCCTGCAGCTATCGTAACATCAGTATCACTTAAGAAAGTCATGCCGTCAAAAATAAAACTTGTTCCTGCCGGAACTGTTGCTGCTTCTGAACCTGCCGTAACAGAAACGTTTACAGTAGTATATGTTCCTGTATCACTAGCTCCGGGAGCATTCTGTGTAGGTGCATTCATATATTTACAATATATTTCTGCAATCTGTTCAGAACTACCGTTTATAACAATATATGCCGTTCTTGGTTGAATAACGATGTCACCAGGTAATGTCATATTACTTGAAGGGTCAAAGTTGAAATAAACACGTGCATGATTTATCCCTGTGAGTTCTTCAATGGCAATTTTTACACCATCAAGAGAATAAGGGATTGTCTGCCCTTTAAGGATTCTCTGTCTTAAACTTTCTGTAGTTTCTGCAGCATTACCCGGAATACTTGATGTATTGTTTATTACATTCTCACAGTTTGGTATCTGTGTATCAAATGCTGTTACTTCACCACTTAAGACTGCAACACGTCCTACAGTATCACATACAGTTTCAATGTTCTGTGTTTTTCCTGCTTCTATAATTGCAGTTGCCTGAACAACAAAGTTTACATCTCCGTATGGAGCTTTTGTTCCTGCAGGGACTGTACAATCACCTTCCTCAGAGGCAGTAACAGTTAAAACCAAAGTTGAATAAGAACCAGGGTTTCTTGTTATACTTGCAATCGGCAATAAGTTTTCAATCTGTTGTTCATCACATAACTCTATATTAAAAGAATTGATTGCTTTCTGCAGTATTTCATCATTATCTGCAAATCTGTTTGCACCTGCCAACACCTGTAAGTACACAGCATTTGCAAAGTTCTGAGTGAGTTTAATCAGATTCCCTTTATCATCTGTGATATTGTTTTCTTCAAGAATGGCATTAATTCTTTCCATCCACTGTACAGCGTGTTCGTTTATAGTTTTTGGTAACCAAGTTTTACCGTCAATCTGGAAACTCACTTTACATCTCCTTTTCTATGTTTAGAACCAAATTATCATTATTTATACTGTAAACGGGCATATAATCTTCTTTACCTGCCTGTTTAAGAGCTTCTCTTATTTCTCCGTCTAACTCTCCAAAGTTCAAAGAACCCGTAAGAAAACCTGACCAATTTACTCCTACGTTAGGTAACTGTGGAATACTACCTTTCTGCAGATATCCTGCAAGGGTAGCTATCTGGACGTTTTCTTCTTCCTGACTGAGTATTGGAACAATACTTGCATCTTCTGTTTTTACATCCCAGATGATATCAGTAGTTGTTACTTCCTCTTTTCTCATTTCTACATCCATCAGTTTCCATCTCCATGATATACTTTGTTGCTCTCTATTTGAGAGAAGTCTTCTTTTGGAAGATTACTTATTGCAGCTGATATCTGTGCTTTATAAGCAGCCCCTCCATCCTGAGGCACCGTCTGAGAGTTCGTTAATGCACTTATGATGGTATCAATTCTTGTAGACATTACATCAAGTTGATTTTTTAATTCAGGTGTTTTTGTAAGTCCACCAAAGTTATTACCATCTAATAACAGTTTGTCTTCCGTTTTTATAGTCATTTTTCCGTCATTACAGACAATCTTTACCTTTGCTTCATCATTGAAAATACATAAAGGAATTACCTTGATCGTGCTTCTATTGTAATGAATAAATGCCTTTGCTGTTTCTGCCTTTTCTACGTCTTTAACGGATTTTATATAATCTTTAAGACCTAAGATTAAAACCTTATCTTTTGCCTTATAATCAAGCTGAATAGAAAAACCTGAACCACATAGCGTTAATACTTCTACATTGTCTGTAGTAGTCTCAGGAAGTTCTTCTCCGTTCATTAAAGTAGGTTTTATGGCATGAGTAATGTTTACAGTCTTGTCAGGGTTTACCTTATTTATGTATCCATAATCAACAATGAAATAATTATTGAGAATAGAAGTGATGAGGTCTTTGTCTGTCAGTCTTGTCAATTCATTAATGTTCATCATGCACCTTCTTTCTTTAACTGATTTATTTCTGTTGCAGATAAAATCATTTCATTGGTATCTGAACCGGTTGAAAATCTAAACTGAATAAGGTTTACCATTGCAGTATCAGTAATCAGAGAACCGATTGATTTCTTTTTTATCTCCGTAGGGAAGTGAACATACTCACCACACTTTACCATCGGATTCCATAAAGTATTGATGTTTACAGCTCCACCTGTATACTGAGGTGCCTGAGTTAATAAAGGAAGTTCATGTGTTACTACAGATTTTAATTCTTTACCTACCGGGTAACATTTTAATCTGCTGCCCTCAATAATAATGTTTATATCTGTAAATACTTCTTTTATGGCATGAAGGCAGCTGTTACACAGTCCGTTATGATATAAAGGAACCTCACTTGTTTTTGTCTTTATTGAACTGTCAATAAGTGGTGTTTCAAAACCAAGTTTATTTGATACCTGGTCAAGAACATCCTGCAGAGTAAAACCTGCCTTCATCTTTAAGTTTATCCATTTATCCATTAAAGCCGTGTAGTTACCAGTAAGACAGTTTATTGTTGTTACCTTGTCAGGGCCTGTAGAGGCTGTGTATACGTTCTGAACCTGAGCTGTAATACCTGCAATTACCTTTCCTTCATATCCTGCATTTATTTCTACATAGCTTATGTCTTCAATTTCATCACAATAAAAATTGGTTATCTCAATATTAAGATTTGTAACGTTACTCTTTCCCGTAAGTTCACCAGATATCTCAATTAATGGTTTTACTCCGTTTCTTGGAGTCTTGATAGAGAAAGATTTATTACCTGTCTTAAATGTCAAATCAATGATTTTATTGTATTCTTCTATCATTTTATCACCATGAGACAATATATAACTGAGTTAAAGTCAGGGAGTTTCTGTCTATCCTTTCAAGGTCAGTCATAAAATAGATACCGTAATCAAGGAAACCACTCCATGACATTACATTAGGTTCTACACCACAAGCCCTTATTTCACCACTTGGAAGTGTACACCAACAATTCCATCTGTCATTAAAATATCTGAATAGGAATGTAAACACTCCGTCAGGATGTACTACAGAGAATTTAAAGTTTTCATCAAGGTTTTCATTAGGCCATTGAACTTGATTTATTTCTTTTACAGTTTTCATTAAACACCTGCCTTGGCAGCTTCTTTTGCAACTTCTTCTTTTGCTTCGTCTCCACCTAAGACTTTATATAACCAAGGGTCTTCTTTCTTTGCTGCCTGAGTTGTTCCTGCGTCTACATCTTCTCCTTTTGGAAGTGCATTTTTTTCTTCTTCTGTGAGTTCTGCAATACTAGCTTTAATTACTTTAATTTCTCTTAACGTCATACTAAATGGACGTTTATTTTTGCATTCACTCTGGTACTGAGTACTCATGCTTTCTATAACCACGTTGTTATAACGTTTCTGATTCATGTCTATATAAGTAAGTATGGCACCTCTCTCATAAGCCATCCATAATAAATCAGTATTAAACTCTACTAATGGAGTAAAAAGATTTGTTTTTTCTACAATATTATTTCCGGGTATATATCCACTTAAATCCCATGTATAAGGCTGAGGTGCCACGTTATCATTAAGATATTGTTTTACTCCCGTTCCAGGCACAATGACAGGATGTTGAGAGACTTCTGCAGAACCATTCTTTGAATACTGTTCAACTTCAAGCGAGATCACAAATGGTGGTTTTGTACAGATAAGGGTAGGATTTGTAACCAAGTCCTTTACCATGTTCAAAACTTTTGAGTCTCTTGAGATTACAAGGTTATATAAACTGTCAAACATCTTTTACCTCACACCCGGCATTAACTGTACAATTCTTGCAGCATTACTAAAATTGTTCTGCATTGCTTCTACAGTTCCCTTATATGCAGCTGTCTTGAATGCAGCAGGGTTCATTCCTCTTTCTACAGAGAATGTCTGATTAATTACATAGTTTGTTGGAGCTGTGGTATTGGTGTAATTGGATACTGCAGACGGCATTAATGCACCTGCCAAGTCCTGCACATTCTTTACGGCAAATACCCAGTCATCAGGACTTACCTGTGTAACTTTTCCTCCCGGTTGAATGATACCATCGTTTACTTTTTCAAGAGCTCCTTTCTTTACAGGTGGTGCGTCCTTTATTACCGTACCGATACCAAGTCCACCATACTTAGATACAAAGGATTCATAAGTTCTTTTTAAGACTTCATTTGGAGAGTTTTTGATTTCTCCCGATGTAATACCCTGATAGAACTTTTTTCCACGTCTTGCACGTTCTTCTTCTATTAAAGATTTGAGTACATATAAATCCTCTGCCCATTGTTCCTGTTTTGCTCTGTCAATATTTCTACTATCATTAGCCATTCCACCGGGGTCTGTTTCTGAATATGTAACTCCAGCCATCTTACGGGCAGTTTCCTTCCCTCTTTGATAGTTTCTATATTGAGCATTCTTTTTTGCTTTCTCATCATCACTGAATGCCTCAGTAAATGAGTCTGATACTGCACCGATTAAATCTGCTACACCCTTAATAAATCCGAGAGCAGCTTCAAGTGCCTTGGTAAACAATTCTGCACCGTTTTTACATCCTGTAAGTTTCAAGACAATATCACCAAGAGTCTTGAATAAACCTTTTGCAGTTTCCCATGCACTCTGTAAAGATTTTTTAAGATCATTGAACGTGTCATCAAAACCAAGTTCTTTTTTAAGTATTTTTATTTTTGGAATAAGAATGTCAAATATCCCTGAGTTACCACCTTCAAAATGAGACATGATATCTTCAAAGATTTTTGAGATTGCTCCACCAAGAAGAACACCCGTTAAACCACCAAGGGCCGTCTTAAGAAGTCCTACTCCAGATATAAGCTGCCGTATTCCACCAACAACCTTAACAAGTTTCATTGAGGCAAATCCAAGGGCAACCTTGACGATTACTTTATCAAGTCCACCAAACTTGTCTATAAGACCCTGTACAAATGGTGCAACTTTTTCAATTACACCGGCAACACCGTTTATTATGGTTTCTGCTGCCTTTCCAATGCCTTTGATACCTCTCTGTATCTTGTCTCTGTTTTCAATAAGATAGTTTTTGATTTTTCTTGCAGTTGGAGTAAGAGCTCTTGCAAGTTCGCTTCCAAGAGACATTGCAATAGACTTTCCTGCCTCTTTAATGCTCTTTACTTCTGTTGCAAATATAGCGGCTTCTTTTCTCTGTTGATTTGTTACGAAGTTTAATTTCTTTGCTTCTGCAAGCTGTTGAGAAAGACTCTTGCCTGACAGTTTAAGACTTTCATAATAATCTTTACCTGCCTGACCTAAAACGTCTCCTACAAGAGTTGCAGCAAGCTGTTGGTCTTCCATCTGATTTGCCTGATTGAATACGGTACGCATTCTGGATTCACTATCCATGTCTGCAAAGTCACCGTATCCGACTCCAAGCATTCCAAGATTTTTTGCAAGGTTCAAATCTACAGTACCCGTCTTAAGGTGCTGCATTTTTGTCTCAAGAGAAGATAATGCACCAATTAAACCATTGGCACTTGCTCCTGCAACATTACAGGCAACTTTCCAAGAAGATAATGCCTCAGAGGAAACCCCGATAGAACGTGCCATCTTGAGTTCTTCCTGAGCTACATTTCCTGCTATGGTAGCACTGCCTATAACGGCTGCAGATATTCCAGTTATACCTTTGACTAATGATTTGGCACTCTGCTCAAGTCTTTCTATTGCAGCTACACCTTGACTGAAACTTGCTTTATCAACAAGAGAACGTACTTTAACAACAAAATCACTCATTTACTTCTCCATAGATTGCTTTCACGGCGTTTGTAGCATTAATAAAAAGTAACCCATTGCATAAGTCATCTATGTCAACGGGTACTCTTGAGAACTCTGAACAGAAAGAATAAAACATCCACACAAAGGTATTCGGGCAGATTCGCTTTACTGCGTTTCTTGCTCTAATAGTCCTAATGTCGGTGCTGCTTCCTCCGTCTGGACTTTTATCGAAGGTCGCAGATATTTTTTTAGTATATACCCATAGATACTGTCTGCTATGGCCCACAGTGCCAAAGGGTCTTTCCTGAATAAATCAAACCCTTCAAGACCGTCTAACTCATTACCGAGTTTGAAAGATTCCTGTTCACCGTTAGGGCAGGTAACTTTTACGGTCTTTCCGACAATGCACAATCTCATTAAATGTACTTTACTCTCAAAACTTGAGTCCTGAATAACACGGCAGATTTCCATTGTATTTGCCGTGTTAAGTCCCTCAGGAAACTCAATCTTGAACTGGTCTAAGTATGCACTGTCATTTACTACAGCCTGGTCAACTTTATCCAAGCCTTCATGATAATCCTGTCTTGTTAATGTAAGTGCTTCCATGCTTACATCTCCTTATTTATTCATTATCAGGTTCGTAGTCTCCGTAGTTCCAAACTACAGCATAATCAGGTGCGTCATTTCCCTGAATTACTCTGTTAGGAACACTTCTTACTGTACAAGCTCTGTATGTGTCACCATCAGTCTTGCCGTTGATTTCCTGTGTAATACGGATTGTACCACCAACACTGTCTCCGATTGCTCTAAGATATTTTGCAATCTTAACCATATCGTCATCACCATTTGTTGCAGTAACGTTGAATGTTAAAGAACCACTCTTGTTATTGTTTGTAATGGTAATTGTGTTTCCATTTGCCAATGCGATAACTTTTGAGTTATCCATGAGCTGTTGGTCTTGTACCATCTGTCCTTCAAGTTTGAAGCCACCGATTGTTGTAGGTGTGCCGTCATTCCATAAAGGATGTATAAGTGTAATGGTAAACTGACCGGCTGCAATTACTGTATGATTTCCTGCCATCTGTCATTCCTCCTATTTACTAGGCTGTGTAATGTACAAAGTACCATAAACAGCAACACTTCTGATTTTGTCAATGTATGTTGCGTTCCAAGCGTTTGGTACTACAATGCTGTCTGCAGATACAGGCAGACTTGAGAATAAAGGTGCAGTAATTTTGAACTCTGCAAGTCTTCCAAATGCAATAAATCCAGTTACAACATCAGATACGATGGCGAGAATAGCCTGATACTGATCATTGTTTCTGAACCTGTTTCTTAATGTAATGAAGTTTGCAGCTTTCATTTTGCACATATATTCAATGTAGTTTTTAACCCACTGAGCTCCAACTACATTTCCTTTGATTGTCATTGAACCTTCTGTTACGACATTTTCTGTGCCGTCTCCAACCCATGTGTTGTATCCGATTTTCTGTTCATCAAGAGCAGCTTTATCATCTACACTTAAGTTCTGTACATTTCCGTCCGCGTCTGTTGAACCACTTGCAGCAATTCCACTGAAAGCGTGCATATCAACATCGTTACCAACAGGAGTTCCTGAGGCATTTACTACTGCAAGAGAGTCACCAACCTGAGCAAGTGCAGGGTTAATGTTTGCATTTGGGTTGTAGATAACACGTGCGTCAATTTCGTATGTTGTCAAAGCTGTCATCAAAGTTGATGTTCCTGTGAGAACATTTGAGTCTGAGGTTCCTACCCATAACTGAGAATAGAGAGGGTCTACAAGACAAAGTTCTCCAAGCTGTCTCTGAATACCTGCATAATCAGTAGCAGAAAAACCAAACTTAAAGTATGCCCAGTATTTGTAAGTAGCATAAGTTGTGGCAATATCTGATACTGCAGGAACTACAACAGGGTCACTTCCACTTGTATCTGTAGTTTCTACATCAAAGATTGCTACACCGAGCAAAGCTGCAGGAGCATTTGTAAAGAATGGTACAAGCCATTTCTGGAGTAATCCTTTTGTAACTTCACCATAATTTGAAGATGTCAGTTCAACTTTTTTTCCTGCAGTTAATCCTGTAGTACTTACAAAGTTGTCTGCTACTTCTGCCAATGGCATAAAAATCAATGCTCTTGAATAATTTTCACCTGCAACAGGTTCTATAACTGTTTCAATCGGAAACTGTACATTTGCCTGTGCAATTGAGTTTCTAAATTCAGACATTTATTTGTCCTCCCATGTTTATAGTCTTTATTGGTGATTGACTTGTACTCAACACGTCATACCACAATATTTTTATGTCAGGCACATTCCATGCCACGACTGTATTGCTTCCATCCTGATAGAAGTCCGATGGTATTGCAGTAAAATCTTCATACATTACTGCACCATGTACGTTCTTAAACTGTTCTTTTACGTCTCCCCTTAACGGCCACATTGCAACACTCTGTGCAAGCTGTTCAGAGTCAGGGCCGACAAACTGTAACTCTATACTTGCAACCTTAAGAACTACAACCGAGTTCTCAGGTGTCTGTGCATTTGGAGCTGTGGTTTCCTGATAAAATGGTGTAGTACGGGGTTTGTTACTTTTAATTTTGTATGCACACCAATTTGCAATATTAGCTCCCGGCTGCTGTGGATTCCACCAGTTCCCCTGTTTGGGAACTATGTACTTTTCATTAACTGAAAGTATTTGTGCCAAGATTCCACGTAGCGTTGTCTGATTCAGTTGCATCGTTTCCTACCACCTTGTCTAAAGAATATCTGTAAAATCCACCTTCAAAGCTCCAGTCATTTGACGAAGTAAGTCTATATACACATCCGTCAGTATGTGTTAAAAACTTTCCGTCAAGGTCTTTTTCTTTAGTCCAGAACTCAAAACCTTTTGTCTTTACAAGGTTTCCGTTACTGTCCTTTATCTGATCACCTTTAGTATTCTGATATACTCCCCTTACAGTCTGAGTTATAAGTTGTCCCTGTTGGTCTACAACCTTATCCCATCCACCGTTGATTTTTGGTTTCATGTCAAAGACAGTTACTGTTCTATGTTGTTCTGCCCATACTAATAGCATATCTCCATATATTCCACTCATCTTTAACCTTCCTCAACGATGTATGTAAGCGACTGTATTAAATTACCACCATCAATCAATGGGGTATCACTTCCTTTGTACTGGATTGTTTTCGGACTGTTTGGAACAGTAGACTTGTAATAATCTCCTCTTACAAACTCTGTTATAGCTCCGACAGCTTTTGTTCCAACCTTATCCCAGTTTGCCATTTTTCCATCTTTGACTTTTTCTAACTGATTACTTATTTCTGCTTTTAATTCATCTTTCTTTGAGAGTATTCCTTCTTCCAAAAACGGACGTGGTGGAATGTTCGCACTTCCATACGTCAGGATTTTTGCAAGTTCAGCTACTTCCATCGGGATTTCATCCTGTGGATTATCTTCACCGTGATATCCTTTGTAGCCTTTTCCTTCTTTGCCGTTTTCATCTCTATCATGATGTAGAGTAGGTACGTGCTGTTGACCACCTCTGAAACCTACAAGAACATCTGCATTTGCGTTTGCAGCCATTTTCTTAACTTGATCAATGGTCTGTTCTAATGCTTCAAAGTTTGCCTTAAGACTAACAAATGGATTAGGCATAGATACTGAACCTTTCAGGTATACTCTGAATGAGCATTAATGCCTTCTGCCCAAACACGTTACTGTTTAACTGTTTTATTCCTTCCTGTGCGTCCATACCGTCAAATGATAAGGAAGTTCCTCCGATACTCTTTGAGTTTACGGCCATCCCACCATTTCCCATGACTCCTTCTGCACTGGATGGGTCTAAATCTAACAGATACCATGCTATAAGAAGATTAAGGCATAATTCCCTTTTTCTTGTTCTCAAAGGTTCTGCCAGGCATTTCCAACATGACAGAACACCAGAGAACATAACAGAAACGATTTCAAATGCAGAGTTTATCTGTTCATCTGTGAGAGTAGGAAAGTTATTTGCATACTTAAAATCGTTTCTTGTCATAATTTATTTCCTTTTATTTCTTGGTTTTTCTTCTTCAATTTCTTCTTCTACAGCTTCGTTTTCTTCGATTACTTCATCTTCAACTTCTGCTACAGTTTCAGGTTCTTTTACATCTTCCTTTTCAAGACGAGCTTTCAAAGCTTCGTTTTCTTTACGAAGTTTTTCTGCTTCTGCATGAGCCTGATTAATCTGTTCAGCTGCAGGAACGTAACTTGCAGGAATGTGATTAAGAACTCTGTATTTCTTCTGATTTACAAGTTCTCTAAAACGTGGTTCACAGTTCTGTAATTTTTCAAGTTCCTTTTCTGTTACTTCTGCGATATTACGCATATCTCCCTGAGCTAAACGAGCAGGGATTGTTTTACCGATACTTGAGAATGTTACCGGATACTGATAAAAACTTTGAATATATTTCATGTCTATGCTTCCTTTTTGTAGTTATTTTACAAAAATAAAGGCTACAGACGATATTTCACGTCTGTAACCATTATTACCAGTTATGACTTACTGTTTTGTGTAAGTTCCTGAGAACACAGTACTGTCGTAGTAGCCTTCTTTGATGGCGATTGCTTTGATTGTTGTTGTATCACTCAAAGAAATAGCTGTTGAGTATTTTGTGCTATCTGATGTTGGTGTTGAGCCGTCTACTGTGTAGTAGATGTCTGCACCTGTTGTAGCAGTTGTCAAAGTAACACTTGTTGATGTGTCAAATGTTCCGGCAGCCGGTGAAGCTACAGGAGTAGCACAAGTACGTTTAGTAGTTCCAAATCCTGTGTAACACTTAACGGCAATACCAACAGGGGCAAATACACCGGCAAATCTACGGAGTACAGCGTGCTGCTGATCGTAAGAGTTTGGATAAACAGGATATGTAAAGTTTTCAAGTGGTACACCAAGAAGAAGGATGTCCTGTTTTTCATCGTTAGGGCCTGCTCCGATAGATGGTGCAGTGATAACGAGTTTATCACTCAATGATGAGTTAAAGTCTGTATTTGCTGCAAGGAATGGGTCTGCATAAAATTCTACTTTTGGAGTAGAACCTGATTTTGTCATACCTGCATTGAAGTTTTCTTCAAAAATTGCAAGAGCAGACTTAGCTTCATAAGTGTTAGAGTAAGGTACACTTGTGAGAAGATTGTATGCTTTTGGAGACATTGCAACACGTACAATATCAAACTTGTTCTGGCTTGCGTCCATGAAGTCAGTAACAGCCTTTGCAAGCTGCTGATACATTGTGTATCCCTTGTTTGTGTTTGATACATCTGCAGCAATTTCTTCAAGAGTCTGACCTGTCCATGATGTTTCACCGTTTACGTCAAAAAGACCAAGAGTACCTGTGTCTTCATTTCCGTAGTATGTGAGATAGTCTGTAATCATGTCGATTACATACTGAGCATACTTCTGTTTTTCTGCCATGAGAGAGCCGGCAAATGGAGAACCATTTTCACCTTTTGCTCTTTCCATTTCTTCAACAGTAAAGTTAAAGAAAACTTTAATGTTGATGATGGCAGATGTCATGATACCACCATGAACGTTTACATTCTGTTTAAGGTTTGCAGCTACAGTTCCTGATTCACCAACTAAACCCCATCCAGAGTAAGAAGCAAGCTGTAAGTTCTGTACTTCACCCCAAGGATTTGTTCCACCAAGTCTCTTTACGAGATCACGTGCGTGACTGTAAAGTAGAGGCTGTTTAAAAATCTCTGGGAAGTATGAAGCATTCCAAGGTGAGATTGTCTGCATTGCAATTAATTCACCTGAGTCACCTACAAAGTTTTTAACACCTGATTTCTGACATACAAAGTCATACTTTCCTGTGTTCATGTTGTAACGTGGTTTTATATCAACAAATGCAGGATTCTTTTTATATAAAGATTCCATTTCTGCATTCATTCCAACAAGATTACCTGCAACAGCATGATCACCAACAAATGTTGGGTTTGAAACTGCATTTGCAGGAATACCATATCTAGGGTCACTTGCACGGCCGATAGAAAGGGTTGCGTCACGGAGAAGGTCATTTGCTTTTCCATTCATGCCAACCATACGAGTTGCAAGTTTTCCTAAGCGTTTAAATTCTGACGAACAATCTATTCTCATTGTTATCTCCTATTATGCAAGCCAGATGTAAGCACCAGTATCTGATACTTCCACTACAGTTGCACCTGTAAGTAATGTATTACTTGAGTCTGCACTGCCACCTGCTGCAACAAATCCAACAGCACCAGTTGTGTCATTGTATTCAACCTGACAACCTATAACTGGTTCAATCTGATTTGTCTCTGTTGCTACCCATGAGTCAAATCTTACAAGTCCTTTTGAAATAAAAGAACATGGCATACCTGGAAGGTATGAGTCAGGATGAGCAGGACTGTTCTGTGCGATTGCGTCATCGAACACAACAATTCCACGAATAACGTTGCCACTTCCTTTACCGGCAACAATTGATGTAGGGTCATCTGCAGCTGCAGAACATACAACACCAAATTTCAAGCCGGTTGTCTGAGTAGTATCAACGATTCCACCAAGTTTGAGGTAGCCTTCCTGTAAAGGTACAGCCTGAGCCTTTGGTTTTACTGTTCCTTTGAAGCCTACTGATAATGAAAGATTCGAGTCCATCTTATCTTCCTCCCTGTTTAAATTTTGCGAACATTTCTGTAAGGCTACCCTGTGGAGCAGTCTTATTGATTGTTACAGGAATATGTGGAGCATGGTCTGTTACAACTTCTTCCTCATCTTCCTTTTTTTCTTCTTCAACTTCTTCTGCACTGTCACTTGCTTCCATATCTTCCTGAGTACGTCTCTTGACATACTGATAGATTTCTTCAAGTGTATATTCAGAAAGAGGTTCATCATCTGTTACTTCTTCCTTTTCCTCTGTCTTTGCTTCTAAGGCCTCTGTAACATCTGCGTCAGCAGCTTCTTCTTCACCTTCCGGTGCTACAGTTTCTTCTACAACTTCTTCTGTAGTTTCTTCTGCAGGTTCCTCAATAACAGGAACGTCTTTCATTGCTGCTGTGTCGAGTTTTTCAAAGAAGTCTGCTACCATGTTTGCAGCTTCTTTTGCAGAGGCTTCATCCTGTTCCTTTACTGATTTAAAATCTTCAAGGAAACGTTCAAGCTCTGCTTTCTCATCACCGTCAGGTAAGTCAGAACCCATTGCTTTGAGTTCTTCAACTTTCTCTACTACTTCTTCGTCTGATAATGAGTCCTTGTTTGCAACCAGGTCTTCGAGGTTCTTACGGAACATTCCCAAATCGTTGTCAGTAGTCTGAGTTCGTTTTCTTGCCATACGGAATAATCCGGTTAATAATTTCATAGCAATTAACTCCTTACTATATATAGTCCTTTATAAGGCTATTTTTCTTCTGGTTTTACAAACAACAACAAGATGTCGTTGATAGCAGGAACTGCGATCACGATTGCACCGATAATTGCACCATATAAAGGTGGCTGAAAAAATCCAACAAGAGCAGTTGCAGCTGTTCCTGCACACTGTACTAATGTTGAAATAAGTCCATACAATTTCTTTGTCATGTTTTCCTCCCTTTTAGTTTGTTGTTCCATACCTAAGATATTCATAGGTCGAGTTTACAACCGGTGCTATCTTATGTATTTCTTCATCAGTTGGATGAGAGATTGGTAAACCTGTCATCCACGTTTTCATTTTTATACCTGCGAGTTTTGCAAGTTTGCTCCATGTAAGTCCTGCCTCAATACGTTTTGCGTCTATTCGCTGATATACCTGAGACCACGAAGCCGGGTCTGCTACTCTTAAAAGTGCCATATATATCCTCCCTTTTTATGATTTCCTTACACGGATTTTACAGTCTCCTGTGAGCTGTCTTGGAGCACAATCTTTTGCAGATTCTCTTGGCCCTGATAATCCTGATAATGCAGCCTTACCAAATCTTTCTTCATCTTCTTTTGTGATGGTCATGTTCTGAGGGTAAGCCTGTTCAAGGTGTTGTGGAAGTGTACGTAAATCGGGTGCAGGATTACTTACACCCTTACGTCTTTCAAGTTCCTTCTTGAAGATGTCTGCAATTTCGTCATTATGTTTTACAAATGCCTTGTCTTTATTTCTGATTAAAGACTCAAGAGATTCATTTGAAATTTTCTTTGCGTGTTCTTCATAGGCATATCTTCCTCTCTCTGAGAGTTTGCCTTCTGAGTTTGTTATACTGTCACTTTTAGAACCACCACGTTTTGCAAGTTCTCTTTTATATGCTGTAACAAAATTAGAAGCAAGTTTCTGCTGCCTTTCACTAAACTTCGGATTATCTTTAACTTTTTCCATCATCGAGATTCCTTTTTCAATCTCTCCGTTTGACATTTTTTTTATATTTGACAATGTATCAGGATTGTTAAATCTTACGTGTTCCGGCTTTATCTCCGGTTTCTCGCTACTTGCAAGCTTGCGATTTGCATTTTCAGAAGACTTATTTTTTCTTGATTCAAGTTCTTCTTTAGCAAGCTGCAAAGACTTTTCACCCTGTGTTCCAAGTTTTCCACCATTTCTTTTTTTAAGGTCTTCAAGGTCTTTCACTTTACTTTCAAGTACATCTATTTTTGTTTCAGAGAGGATTTTCTTTTCTCCTGCTTCTGTACGTACATCATTCTTGTAGTACTTGTTGTTTAATGGTTTATTTCCAGGTACATTGCTTTTTGGAGTCCTACCTCCTTTAGGTGGTTCTACCCATCCTTTTGGAGTCTTCATAAGTCCGGTTGTCTCAGAGATTTCTCCGTTCTTATATTTCCTGTCTTCAACGTCAGCCTCTCTTGCCTTGTTGAGTGCTTCACATCCGTCTGCAGTGTATCTGTCTGCCTTTACCATTTCAAATAAGTTCTGTAATGACATATTGTTTATCTCCTATAAACACAATTTATATTTTGCCCTATCAAAGATAGTTCCTTTTGCAATTTCAAAAATTGATTTATCACCTTTATCTGAATAAATCATAATTATTTCTGAATTGTCAGAGTCTTTTACTTGTTGATTATTTTCATTGACGTATTTAAAAAAGTCTGATAATCTATAATCAATAAAAGGCTGATTACTATTTTCGCCCGGGGTCGAGCCGGATACGTTAGTAGAATTAGCCTTTTTATTTTCATACAAAGCTATTTCACTAACTGCACAAGAGTGCATATTATCAGGTAGTTCTTTCTTCCCTTTTACAAACTCTCTTGTAGTAAATCGTATATAATATTCATGACCATCTAACTCAACCTTGTTGATATAGTTATGATAAGCCGTAATATTAGGATGAGATTTATGACCTTCTTTTTGTTCTTCTTTATTGCTATAAACCTTCTGTGCATTTTTAAATAAATCATTTGCACTCTCAATTATTTTTCCGTATTCAAACCCTTTGTGCCTAAGGATTTTTCCTACAGTCTGTACTGCAAAATCAGCACTTCTCCCATCTGTTTTATTTTTAACTTCACCAAAACTTCTAAAAATCTTTTCAGCTTCCTTTTGGTCTGTTATATTTCGGTTATTGTCAATTTTTACAGGTTTTATCTGTTGTACTTTTTTAAAATTCTTTTCTAGTTCTTTGTCATCTTCATTATATTTCTTTACATGATCTTTACTTGCATTGTCATTGCCTTTTGGAGCTCCGTCATCTGTCTTTTCTTTTACAAGGTCAAAGACGGTCTTTCTCTTTGCAGCTTCATCCATTACTACGGCATATTCTCCACCACGTCCTGCAGGTAATAATGCAAGATGGTTTACGTCAGTAATTTCTTTCATTACGATGTCGTAATCTTCACCGTTTGGTGCAGTTCCTTTTTTCCATTCAAAGATTGCAATGTATCCAGGACTTAACTGTATCTCTCCGTTTTCATAGGCTTTGAGAGCTTCGTCATCACCCATAACCATTGTTGAACGGATTCCCACTTCATTTGTTTCTCCAATGTAATCAACATCAGGATTTGCACCCGTCCATCCGACAGTAACATCCCTAAAGTTCTGCCCGTCTACCGGGGCTTTCGGATGATGGTGAGTAAGGGGTAGATTTGCGAATTTATCTTTTGCAGCAGCAAGAACATTTGCAGGTCTGTATACCTTATAGATACGTTTATCTTCTACCCAAGATGGAGCTCCCTGTCCGGGCATTGGTATTCTTAATGTTGGTATTTCTTCTTTTGCATAATCATAGATACCTGATACTGCAATACGGATGTTTTTAAGTTCTGCCATATATATATAGTCTTTTTAAAAAGAGACCTTCCCGACACCACATCAGGAAGGTCAAAGAAAAAGAATTAAAAAGATTAAGAATGAAAAAATCCTGTACTACATATATAGTCTTTTTAAAAAAAATAACCCATGCCGCTCTGGAAGCAAAGGAACATCACGACACGGGGGAACGTTTCAAGACCGTCCACGTCTATTTTATTATCTTTTGTACATCTTCTCCCCATTGTTCCCATTCCTGGACAAGGTGTTCATAATAATTAATCATGTTTACTAAATCTTCCACGGTCTTTGCTTGATCTAGTTCCTTCCTTTGTGGAGTGGGCGGGAGTGTTACCTGTTGCTTTGGTTTACTTACGCACCCTGCGATTGTTAGCGGCAACAAGATGACGATTAACAATTTGAAAAAGTTCATTTTCATTTTTCGCATTTTTTATTTCCTCTTCTACCTGGTCCCCGTCTTTCTTGATTTTTGTTATCTCTTCCATGTGTGTTACGAGGAATGCAATGTTATTCTCTTTCTGAATGAGCTCTGTTTTAAGTTTCTGATTTTCTGTCTGCAATAATCTGCAGATGTATGAAATAATTAAGATTATTACAAACATCGCAATCATTACGCAGATGAGCATGATTACTGGATTCATTCTGTCTCCTTTCCAAGTTTCTGGAATAACTTCTGGAACGATTTGAAAATCGTATCATAAAAAACTACCGCACCGCTTACGGCCACGATACCATGCAATACAACCGGCGGACATAAAACGGCAATAACAACCATTAATGCACCCACCACCATTGTGATAAGTGTCCACAGTCTTTTGCCTCCGGTCTGAATGAAGTTTTTAATTACTTCTGTCATGCCGACAGTCGCAATTGCGATTTCTACAATGCTTCCTGTGTCCATATAAACTCCTTTGCTATTTTTTTCTAAGGTAACCGAGAAGGTTATCTTTACTTCTGATGTTGATTTTTGCACCGTCCTTTTTGAACCCGTCCTGCTCGAATACGATTAATGAATTACCGAGCTTTCCAAGACAGATTGCTACGTGGCCGTACTTATTTGTGGCTGTACCGTCCCATACAACAATGTCTCCGGTTGTGCATGAACGTGCAGGGCCGCGTTTGAAGTATTTCTTTTCCTTTGGCATTTTATCGTAGTCCAGGTACAAGTCTTTTGCACCACCGCTTGTGGCACACGATCCTGTGTGTTCTTTGATTCCGTATACGTCATATATATACTGACGTGCAATGTCTACGCACTGTGGCCCTGCATAGTTGTCGTAGTCTACTTTTCGTCCGTTGTATACTTTTACAAACTCTTCTAAATCCATACATCCTCCCTTTAATGCAAACCTATCTTTACAAAAATAAACGCGATTAAACCGGACACGCAAGCCGAGATTAAAGGTGTCAGCCATCTGTCTACCGATTTGTTTTTATTGGTTTTTAATTCTTTTATTTCAGTCTCCACGGCCGTCAGTCTTACTTCCTGTTTTTCTGTCTGCACCTGGAGATTTATTAGTGTGTCGAGTTTCTTTTCGATTTGGTCTAATCTGAATATAATTGTTTCTTCATTCATGACATTCCCTTCCCGTATTTATAGTCCTTTCCTTACAGGTTCTATATCAATAATGCAGCGGGGATTTCCCTTGTCGTATTCATTGTGTACTACGATTGTCTTTACGACCTGCCAGTTATCGTCTTTGAGAATGTGTGCATCTACGAGAGTGTCCAGAATTGAACTAGTCCCATTATCGCTGTCTCTTCTGCGAAGGTCTCCGTGGTAAAAGCAGAGTGTTATTTCTACTTCTTCGTCTAACGGAAACCTTTCAAGCGAGGTTGCTACGAGCTGATTGAATAATTCACCGAGTGCAAGGCTGTGCCATTCAAGGTATCTTTTACTTGGTATGTTCCTTCCGTTCTTTAAGAATACTCTGCTATTCTTTTTTGAAGGTGTTTCTCCTTTGATTTCAAATCGCATTAATCGTCCCTCCATTCCACCGGTACTAATCCACACCGGCAGTTATAATCATCTATTTCAATCGGTAGGTTATTCACGTCAAAGATTTTTCCCTGCAGCTCTGTGTGAGGTCTGTGATACACACCTGCCTTGTCTACATATCCAATTTTTCTTACACGTCCGTCATTTGCAGTTACCCATTTAACCTTGGTTACTCCTGCACTATGGAAAGTGGAAAGAGTACAGGCTTTATTAAATCTCTGCATTTGGTCACGTGCAAAAAGTCTTGAAAGGTGATCTCCCGTGTCAAAACATTCCTTTGTCAAATCATTGAGTTTTAATTTGTCTGTCTTGTTGGTTGCGTAGTCAATTATTCTCTGCAGCATTTTTCGTTTAATCAGGTTTTCTTCTCCCTGAATACGTGCAAGGGAATTGTCTACATAGAGTTTTCTGACTGCTTCCATGTTGTCATTAAAGAACTTCTTTTTATCTACTGAGAAAGATACGATAACGTTCTGTAGTTCTGAGCTTGCGTCCTTAAATAATTTCTGCAGATAATCAGACTGTTCTGCCTTGAATGTTTTCTCTATGATAGGTCTGTACAGTTCGTCTACATCCCCTGAATAAACGTTATCAAGTCTGTCTATTTCTTCCTGGTCTTCATCAAACCATTCTTTTTCAAGACTGTCTGCAATTGCCTGTAAGTTAGCCTTATCAGCTATCTTCTGATTTTCTTTCTTGATTTCATTGCCCATTTCTTCAAAGAACTTCATGAGACTTTCAAGGCTGTCATCTTCCGGAGCAGAGTCAAGAACGATATCATTTGCCTTTAATTTTGCACGTAACTCTTTTAATAACTTACGTATCATTATCCTGTAACGTGAGTTCAAGGCCTTTGCAAGTTTATCCTGAATAGAAAATAAAGGACGTGGTATTCCCTGACGTTTCATTCTGAGAAACCCTTCCTTTGTCTTTGGTGAGTAAATATAGCCGTTTATCTTAAATGGATAATTACTCTTTGCCATACTTTATCCAGTCATAGGAAACTTCAAAATAATCTGCAAGTCTCCTTATTTCGTCATCTGTAGGGCCACCGATAGGTTTACCAACCATCCATGTTGCAAGTCTTATCTTGGTTGCCTTTACAATTTCATCCCATGAGTTCTTACTGTCTATCTTAAGTTTTAAAATACGTTTAATAACTTCATTCATTTATATGCTCCTTTGCTTCTGAGGTTTGTTTACTGTAAATCCTGTGGCATTTCTTCGGGCATATCTTGTCCTGCGTTCATCTGATTCCACATATCTTCATCCATGCCTTCTATTTCGTTTTCAGTAATTGCATTCATGGTTTCTTCATCAAGTTCTGCACTTGGTACAAATGACTTTGCAACCTTGATTGCAGAACCAAGTGGAATACCCATTGCGACAAACTGACCTGCAATAGAACTGAATGCCTGACCAAGCTGTGCCTTATCGTTATCAGATACGATTACTCCGTTATCTGCCTTTATCTTTACTTTGTCTGCTACCTTTGCCTGTTCTGAATTAAGACCAAAACAAGAATAAACAAGGATTTTTACACAGTTCTTGAAACTTGGTGCAACAGTATTGAATAACAGACGGATTGCCTCACTCTGTTTGAGTGTAATGTCTTCTTCATTATCACTTGCAAGACCGGTAGCTTTCTCTGCAAAAAGAATACTTTCAGGTACACTGCTTGAGGCACCAAGAGCTCTCTCTGAGGCCTTAAGAAGTTCATGATATCCACTGTATGTCCTTTCAAGGATTTTAATTTCACCGACAGAGTTTATTGCACGTGGATGTAACATACTCCACTGTCTCATCTGTTCTTCATTTTCCTTGAAGAACTGTTTTGCAAACTCAGGGCCGTTTTCTATGATCAGACCGTCTGCAGGTATAGAGTGATACATAAGGCTGCACTGTTGAGCCATGATAGGGAGTGACATCTTCATAATCTGATAAGACTCAAAATCTTTTATCCATCCTTCAAAATCAGATGTACTCCATCCCATCTGTTGGATAGCTCCCCAGAATGGAAGTTTAGAAGGTCTTACCATTGCCATACGTTCTGTACTTACACGTACACCACCAAGAGGAATAAAGAGAGATTTTGCATAAAGATAATCCTGTGCAGTAATGTTGTATTCAGGTACAAATACACAGTTCCATCTGTCTGCATTTACCCAATAACGGATAAAATCTTTTTCTTTCTTGTATTTGAGGAATAATTCTTTAAGTGATTTCTGAAAGGTAAGTGGGTTATCTCCGTCAATAACCGGATATGTTGCAGCACCACCAAAAATAAGTGCCTGAGTTATTGCCTGAGAGTATGCGTCACTAAAACCACACTCATTTGCGTAGTCTTCAAGTTTTGTAATATCGTCAGGACTTAACTCTGCACTCTCAAAGTGTACACCATCAAGGGCAAGACATCCTGCCTTCTTGTTGATAATTCTCTGTGGAAGTCCACCGTTAGAATAATATGCAGTAGCTTCACCCGGTAAGATTGAAACGGGAATAAAACTTTCCGTACTCATTCCAGGGTCAATCATTGTGCCGATACCTGAGACAGGGTTACTGTATCCGTCCTGCACAATTCCACTGTTATTTGCAAGTTTCTCTGCATTAAGGATACTCTGCATTTGTTCCTTAAGTTTCTTAGGAAAGTCTGTAATCAGCTTTGATTTCATTTCTGCAGCTGTCTGTATGTTTCCCGTACTTGCCCTTGCGTCTTGAACTATTGCAGACATTTCATCACGGATTCTTTCAAGTTCAGTACTGTCAAGAGCAATCTCTTTACATCCGTCTTGTGTCTCCGTTTCCTCTGTTGATTCATGTTTTGCAATAATAGAGAATATGTTTTTATGATGTTCGTTTGTTTCAGTTTCTAATAATTTATTGAATGTTGCCATACAATTATAGTCCTTTATGTCTTGCATTCTCTGGTATCATCTGAGAGAAGATTGCCATAAGAACCTGTTTTACAATTGCGTTTCCTGCCTGTTTGTATAACTGAGTATTTGAGTTTACTTTTGCAGCTTTCTCAAAGTCTTCATCCGTATAACCCATAAGTCTCCAACATTCTTTAGGTGTAAGCTTACGTATTCTATATTGTTGTGTAACGGGAAGTATTGCAGTTTTCTTTCCTTCCGGTCTTGTGGTAATCGTTGGAGATATCCCGTCTTTAAGAACCTTCTTGTTGAATGCGTCCACAACATCACCAGGTTGTGCATTTTCTCTTTCTGCAGTTTCAATTGCCTGTTCATAAAACTTATTCATATTTTCTTTTGCAAGAATGTGTGGGTTTGCATAACCATGACAACCGACAGTTCCACACTGACTACCTTCATTACTAATCTGTCCTACCTTTTTAATTTTCTTTTCAAGAACAAGATTATCTTTCTGTACTGTTGTCAGGGTGTTTGTAGTTCCCGTTGTATTCGGTTCAAGTCTCTGTCCGTTTTCTCTGCCTCTCATTGCAACTATACATAAGTTTGAGTGATGTACACTAAACCCAGGTTCCTTACACGTAATTGTTCTTGCAACAGGTGTTCTTATATCTACTGCCCTTGCATTATCAGCTTTCCCAAAACTTCCATCAGGTGCGTTTTTATCTACACAAAAATTAATTAATTCTGCCATTTCTTTTTCCTCCACTATCATAGGTACATATCCTCCACCTGTTCCCATTGCAGAACATAAACAAGTACATATACCATCAGTTTTAATACTCTGGTGTTTTTGTTCTCCACCAATAATTATATTTAAGGTTTTATACATTCAATTACTCCGTTCATGGTATCCCAACCTGTGCCAAATCCTTTGTAGTCTCTTGCACAAAGTGTTTTGGCAACCTTACAGTTTACTTCTTCAATCCTTCTGTAATTCAAGTACGCCGCCTCTTTCGAGCTTGTGGTTGCAGATTCCTGCGTCATATCGGGCAACAATACATGGGCTAAGTTCAATTTCTCTTGTTCCCTTGACACAGAGGTCAATTGTGAGCAAGTCTGTTCTGTTCTGTTCTGTTCTGTTCTGTTCTGTTGGAAGTATTCCGTTTTCTATAAGTTCTTCAATAAGTTTTGTTGCCTTGTCACTTGTGATGTAGTATTTCTCATCCACAGTTTCTTCAAGGTAATCTTTCATTACTTTCTGCAGCTGCACTGTCTGTGGAAACTCATACTCTACAAAGTCTCTGGATAAAACAGATATGCAGAAACATCTGTCTCTGTTCTGTGGGATTCCATAATCCTTTGCGTTGAGGTCTTTATAAAAATTGTGATAATCCTTTGACCTTAAGAACTTAAGCCATGATTCAAAGTCATCCTGATTTTGTTCTGCATGAACCTGTGGAACGTTCTCCATCAGTAAGACTTGTGGTAACTGTTTCTCAGGGAGTTCTTTTAATATCCTTTCAACTTCCCACAACAAACCTGACCTTGTAGACTTTCCGTTTTCCCAGTCTTTCTTACTCATGCCTTCCATCTTTCCTGCTACACTCAAATCAGTACAAGGAAAGGAGTAAGTAAGTAAGTAAGTAAACTTATCTGTTTCTACAATACCAAGGTCTGCACCATGAACATCACGGATATCCATTGTTTCAAAGTTTGTGCCGTGTATTGCGTTATAACTTGCCACTGCATACTTATCAAACTCTACAAGTCTGTAGTGTTCAAAGTCTGCACCAATGTCTCTTAAGGCCATTGCCTGAGAACCTATACCACCAAACAGTTCTATAAGTCTGATTGGTTTTGTGATTTCCATTTTTGGAAAATCAAATAATGATGTTTGTTTTGCTTCCATGCCCTAATAGTCATTTCAGCTATATGTTAGTTCCTGCTATATTCAGATATCCGTTTTCCCTTACGTTTTCTCTTGAGAGTTCCTTTAAGTTCATGAAGTCCGGGTCACTCCGTACAATTCTGTATATGACATATTCAAGTGCGTCACAGTAGTGATCAGGTGCAGTTTCTCCCTGTCCTTTCTCAGGTTTGCCGTTGTTATCGTATGCCCTTACTTTAAGAGCTTCTGACAGTTCATCACATTCTTTGTTGTCAAATACATAAAGCAATCCCATTCTGAATAATTTATTGATGTAGAATACACGGTCTATGATACGTGGGTTTGAAGAACCGATACGGCACTGTATACCATTGTCTATAATCTGTTGTTTATATCCTTTAATGATTTCTTTACCTGCACTGTCTGGAAACCATAAGATTTCATTCTGAATATATTTCTGTCTCATAATCCCAGGTGCAAGTCCTATTTCCTGAAAGCTCCATCCACAGGTTATGTAGAGTTTCTTATCTTTCTTGATTACTGCAGCTGCCTTACTGAAACCTGAGTTCAAGTCCTGACCAATCATGACTACATATTCCTTGGTAATATCAAATGGTGCTACTCTATGTTTATCTTCATCATATTCAGTATAAACACGTCCACTCCTTAAGTTTACAAATCGTCCTTCAAGGAATGCCATGCGTTCCATATCGTCATAGATTCTGTACAAAGACTCTACCTGTGACTTTGCAATGTATGGATTGTCTTTTGTCTCACCACGTACAAGGATGTATTTTTCTCCTGCAGTCTTGAGTGTCTTTACTACGTGATATAATCCACGATATCCCTGTACTGTTGAAAAGTACATGATGTAAGGGATACGGCCGTCAGGCAGCATAACCCTTGTACGTTCCCTTATGGCCTTGTTTGCGTCCAATACCTTTGTCTGTGAAAGTTCGTCTATCTCATCGCATAAAAAGATATTTAAGTTATAGGCATAGATGTTTGACGGCTGCTCTGTAGCAATAAAAAAGAACTTGATCGTGCCGATTGTGAGTATGTTGTCTTTTGAGTTGTATGTATATTCTGAATGGGTTCTTACAAGGATAGACTGTAAATCTTTGAAGATTGTCTTCTGAGCAAGAGTGATTGTAACACTACCAATTCCTACACTTATATCGTATCCGTTGTATGTCTCAACAATATCAAGGACACATAAAACGATGGAGTAGGATTTTCCACAACCATAACCACCGGCAAGAATGAACCAGTCATAGTCAGGGTAGAAGTGAGGTGCCGTTACAATTGCTTTCTGATGTTTAGATGGAATGATTTCAAAATCACTGCTCTGTGTCTGAGCTTTCATTAATTCCACCTATCTCTACATTTGGATTTGAAGTCAGGTCTTTTATAGAGTATCCACCAAAATCTATCTTGAGTGGTTTTGAGTTGTCATTGTGAACTGTAACTTCATTTCCAAACTTCTGCCTTAAGATACGTTCAAGCCACCATTTGGAAGTCTTTGTGTCTCCCTTCTGGATAGCTCTCTTTATGTTGCCGTAGGCAAGGGAAGTGATTTCCATTTCACCACCTTCTATCTCAGACTCAAGATTGTATTTCTGAATATATCTTGCTGCAGTCTTGTCATCACATTTGTGGTCTTTTGCAAAGTTCCTTGCAAGATAATTTGCTATTGAATGCTGAGTAAAATCTGAATGTGCAATGGCCTCACGTACCTGTTCTTCTGTGAAACGTTTTTTATCTCCTGCACCTTTACCTGCCATATCTACCTCCCTTTGAGTTTGGTGTTAAATCCATTTAATAACAGGGTCTCCCTTAAACCCTTTCTCCCATACATACCATCCGTAAGCCACTGCAGATGAGGGATACATTTCAAAATCTCCATTCTTTGCACAGCTTCTTCTTGCAGAGAATACATAAAGTGTTTTGAAAGGATATTTCTGAAAGAGTTCTTTTCTGCTCAGACTTTCCATAAAGGTAAGTTTTAAGAACATTGCCACCTTTATTCCATCCGGTGATATGTCAAGAGAATGTTCTGCAAACTCTTTTGCAAGGACATAAGGTGGATTTGTTATAATGTCATATCTGTTTTCTTCCTGGGTAAGGAAGTCTTTTATTTTTGTATCTGGATAATCTCTGTCTATAATGTCCTGAGAGATTACTTTATATCCGTTATGTACAAGTACCTCTGCAATATGGCCCATTCCTACACATGGTTCTAATACAGTAGGTGAAAACTTTTCAATATCAAGAAGCTCCTGCACGGCCTGTGGTTCTGTAGCATAGAAGTCTTCTGTCTGCCTCAGTCCTTTTGTATGGTTACTTGCAGATATACACGTGAAAATCTTATTTGAGCCGTTTATCTTTTCTATGATTTCATTACCAAATAAATCATAGTTTTTTCTTGCTTCCATACAGATATAGTCATTTTTGCAAGGCTACTTCTGACCAGTTAGTACCGTATTTGTCTATTATTACCTTGAAGTCTTCAAGATCATGTTTCCTGACATAATAGCACTCTCCGTTGTCTCCCCATTGAATGCCTATGTGTAAGAGTTCATGAAAGAGAACTATCTTTATCTGTTCGTCTGAGAGTCCGTAAAGGTTTGGTTCGTAGAGAGTAATGGTGAAGTCAGATGTAATTGCCCATCTGTTCTTGTCTGCCACCTTTTCACATTCACCAAGAACCACCTTGTCTTTATCTGCTTTCTTTGGTTGGTTTGATTCAAGATATGTTATCTGTACACTGCTTTCTTTGATGTATGATAATTCAGGTTCTGAGTTTATAAGCTGTTCTGCAATGAGTCTGTAGTTATCGTTTATTACCCTTACTTCCATACATATATAGTACTTGTAAGGTTAAATAAAAAAGACCACCGTATTGGTGGCCGTTATAATGTTATTACTTATCTATACATATATAATATTCTTCTATGTATTCCGTTTCTGACGTAAAATAAATTAATACTATAAGTGATTTTTTATCTCCTCTCTCTTGTCTTATCTCCACAACAAAGTAATCTCCGGTTTCTATATCTTCCCAATCTGAAAGAGCTTCTTTCAATAAAAACTTCTGTTCTTTATTTATCTTTTTTACAAACTCAGCAGAATAACTGTTTGTTTCAAGGTTAGATTTCCATTTATTAAATTGAACTTTCCAATCCTTATTAGATTTTCCATCAGAGCTATTTCCTTCATAATATGCAGCAGAGTATCCTTCATAATTAGTACTAAAGTCATACTTGTATTTCAGGTCATCTGCATTGAGTACGGTTATAAATGTAAGGAATAAAATAAAAGTTAATAATATCTTTCTCATATGTATCTCCTTTATTTTATAATCTTATAGCATTCTGCAATGCCTTCCGTTTTTCTGCCTACAACAACAATACAGTCTTCCATAAACCCTACAATGTACTCATCTTTCTCTGGTATCTTGTCTTCATCAAGAGTGTATACGTAGGTAAAGTATATATCAAGATTATGAGTCTTGGTTACTTTTTTAACTTCTTCTATGGTGTCACAGTATGCCATTGCCGATACTTTGTAACCACTTTCACTGAGTTCTTTATTTTTCTGTTCTACTTCTTTCTTTGTGGCCCATCTGATTTGAGCAGAAAGAGAACAGGTTAATAAAATAAGAACAATGAACAAAACTGTTTTTCTCATATATACCTCCTGAATAATTTTACACTTAAAGTTTAACACAAAATTATGATAAATCAATTTTTTTGTATCCCTTACATCTGAGGGGTAGTCTTTCAAAGAACTTTGAACTTATATATCGTTTCCACCATTTGCAGATATAAAGTTGTATGATCTTCCTGTTTCTTTCTGTGGGTTTTGCTTTTTCACAATTCATACATTCCTGACAATTCATTATTCCATTCCCTTTAACTCTATAGTTTCTTCATCAATAATGAGTACCTGCTCAACAGATTTTACTTCATAATCTTTTAAGAAGTTTACCTCTGCCTGTGCAAGTCCTTTGTGTGATAATGATGTAAGCTCATCACATAACTGTTGAACTGTCATTTTCCCACCTCAAACATACTGTCATAAAACCAACAGCACCGTTCACAAATCCTTCTGTCATAATCTGGCAGAAAATCGCTTTTTCTTTTCCCTTTATTTTTGCTGTGTTCACACATCTTGCAAGGGTCTACGACTAAAGGAATATTATTTATAGTTTCTTCAAAACCTTTCATCTGTTCTTTCTTTGCCATTTATTCAATCTCCTTTAGTTCTGGAAGTACAATTTCTTTCCAAGCAAGAACACCAATAACATCTGACATACTCTCACCATTGTACTTGTATACAATATAAGCATAATCAGTATCACCTGTAACACTTTCCATTTTGATAAGTAAATGTTTGCCAAGTTGTTCTTTAGAAGGCTCGATTTCCTTTATGTCGTGCCATTCATTAGCCTTGTTATAGCCGTACTCTGCACCTGCAATAAAACCTTCTCTTAAATCGTGATAATTAGTTATATCACCAAAAGAAGAACTCCCACCCCTAGTTTTATTCTTGTCTGCATATTCTTCTGCTTCTTTCTCAAACATAGTTACTCCTTATTCCTTTGACTTTCCAAACACAACCTCTCCCTTATCATTCTCAATCCATTGAATATCATCATCACTTCTAACATAAGGCTTAAGTTCTTCAATGTTTTCCTTTTCCATTTGTATAAGTTTAGTCCTTTCGGGCATTCCTTGTATTATTGTGCATAGATAAAACATAGTTACCCCTTCAAAAAGTTTTCAGATTTTTTTATAATCGTTTTTTTTGTATTAGAATTGTGTAATTGCAACCACTTTTTAATAAGTTTTTTTGTCTTTTGCAGCCTTGTTTTCAGTTCTGAGTTTTCTTTTTCAAGTTTCTGCACATACTCTATAAAGGTCGGTGTTATGTATTCATCATTAAATACATTTTGTGCATGGAATAAATCGTGTTCCACGTCATAGCCTATTCTATAACTTAATTCTCCACTTAGTTTCATTTTTCTACCTCCTTTAAGAATTGCTCTGTATCTGCTATCAAATCTTTTTGCTCTGATACTGTATAAGGTCTATCATCTATCCATCTTGATAACAGGTCTTTTGCTTCTGTTAATTCCTTTGTTACTTCTGATACATCTTTAAGTTCACTCCAAGGTATATCACCAGATAAGGCTTCAAGTTGTTTTTTAAGTGTTGTGTTTTCTTTCTGCAAATTAGTAAGTTTACCAGAATATTCTTTACAGCTCTTGAAAGTAGGGAAACCCATAGCAATAAGTTTGTCTCTGTTACGGTTATATCCTTCATTTATTTCTTTTAGTTCTGCGTTTTCTTTCTGATAGTTGTCATTATCTTCTAATACTTCCTTTAACTGCCATTCAAGGTCTTTTATTGCCTTATCCTTACCTTGAATGATTCCAAGAAGTTCGCATTTTTCTTTTTCAAGGTCTTTGATTTTCGGATAATTAAACTGATAATCTGTCAAGTCTTTTTCTGTCTGCTCTAATTTCTGTTCAAGTTCTTCTTTAGTCATTTTCTTTTATCTCCCATTTATCCTTACAGTTTATGCAATCGCAATAAGTAAACTTACATTTTCTATCTTCTTGATATAAATATGAATGTTTACAGTTTTGCCCACACTTCATTTTCTCAATCTGTGCTTCTAGTTCTTCAATCCTTTTCAACGCATTTTGTAATGTTTCTTTGTTGTCTGTGTGTATTGTCATTTTTCTTTTATCTCCTTTCTTACTTCTTCTCTAACTTCTGAATATTTATCAATGTGCCCACAAGGATTAGTCCAGCAATCAACAACAAGCCTTCTGCTTCCGTCATAACTAAAGCCTTTGTGGATTGTATCAACACCCCTTTTCTTTCCACATTTCGGACAGTAATCAGAAATAGTTACTGTCATATCAAATATACCTTCGTGTTGTTCACAAGCTGGAATTGTTACTGTCATAATCTACTCCTTTTTCTTGAAACTCTGGTTCATACTGCCCATCCTCACAGGCATCCATAATTTCATTTTCCAACATTGTTTTTAAGTCATCCGTTAGTGTGATTTTATTTCCTTCTGCATCAGTCACAGATTTTATTTCAACCTCTTCACACTCAACTTCATATTCTTCTGGGTCAAAATAAGTTGCAGGTCTATAATATTCATAACCAAACGACTTAAACTCGACCGAATACTTCTTATCTTTAGATAAATAAGTTCCTTCCCAAGAACACCTTGCTTTCAATTTATTCCTCCTAAGTAATCTATAAAATCTGTTGCCTTTATTCCCATTAAAATTCCTGCACTACTGCCGATTTCATCTTCCTTGTTCTCACCTTCAAAGTTATCATAAAACTCCATTGCTTCTTTCTTACTGCTATTTTTATCTATGAAAAAAAAGCTCTTGTATTCCTGTAAAACAAAACTGTCGGTCAATGCTCTTAAAAATGCAATTTCTTCTTTGGAATTATCCTGTGGGATTGTATAAAACTCTCCGTCAAGAATTACTATTTCCTTTTTCATATTCTTGATGTGATAGTAAGATAAGATCACTTCACCATAACATTGACGTGCAGAGTATTTATCATCACCAAAAACTATGAGATACTCAGGAAAATCTGAATAGCCGTTTGATACAAGAACATAACTCTGTTTTTTATCAGCACACAAAGTTATACTGGTGTAATATGCATTGAATATTTCAATGGTATGATATTGAGCATAAAGTGTAGATAAAATAAAGATACCCAAAATACAACATATTTTATTCTTCATCCTGCAACTCCTTTTCCTTATAATATTCAAGAGCATTCTCTCTTGTTTCTTCATCCAGGTTTTCTACAATCTCTTTTATTGCTTCCGGCATACAGGTCTCCTTGTGTATAAGTTATTTATACTTTCCTCAATGTCTATGAATGCCTGTTGCCATTCCTTGTATGATTGTTCTGACATTGGAACACCTGACCTTACGTTTTCTTTAGTTTCTTTAGTAACTGCTTCCTTCATCCATTTCCTCCTTTTCTTCTTCCTGTTCTTTTTCAAATGTTTCTTTTACTTTTTGCCTTTCAATATCTGAAAGTTCAAAAAGATTTATTTTGTTTTGTCTGCAATACTTTTCTAATTTTTGTGCAAGTGTCTGAGAAAACATTGTCTTTAGAACCTGCAGCCTTATATATGCAAGAAAACTTTTCCTGATTATCAAATCATTTTTCTGTATCTGCTCAATAATGATTGTTGATGCATCAAGACTGATTTCTTCTAAACGAATTGAAGAACACTTAAAACCATATTTTTTACTTGTCTGAACACAAGTCTTCTTAGAAAGCTCAAATAGAATTACAAAAATCTTTGAAAGAATGTTTTTGTCTTTGTCATGTAAAAAGTATTCTCTTTGTAAATTAAAAAGACATTCCTGTTCATTCTTTGGATTTTCATAATAAGGCACTTCTTCTAACTGCTCTTTATATCTCTGTTGTCTAAGCTGTTTTTCTTTATCCCAAAAATCAAATGGAAGAACTTGCTGTTTTGTTTCAGACACACAACATGGTTTCATTTTAGTCCTGCCTTCTCATTTGCTTTTTTATGTTCCACACAGCATTTCTTACAAGGGCAGTAATCATAATCATTTCGATTACATTCAAATCCTGGTAAACCAAAATACTTGCAAAACCCATCATCTTTGTGATCACAGTCATAGCAGGTGTGGCTTTTTTCTTCGATGTTCAGACTTGTCTGATTCCATCTGATAACAGATTTTGGTGGTTCAGTATCACTCACTTTGACTGCATATCCACTTGATTTTTTGCCGATTAAGAAACACTTAGGGCAGGTATTGAACTTGTAGTCAAACTGTGCTTTACAGTCATTGCAGACACTCCAATAATATTTTTTTGCCGTTGACTGAGCTGTTTCTAAAAACTTTGACAAGACAGAGATGTCAGGAAAACCAAAACGTTGTGAATGTTTAAGTTTGATTTTCTCTGCAATTTCATCCTGTTTTTCCTCAGACATCCCTTTTGTTTTGTCTGTTATGAACTGTAGTGTCTGATTATCTGGAAACCCGTAGTATTCCCGTAAAATATTAATCAGCATTTTTTCCTCCCATTTCCCATTGTGTCTGTAGCTTTATATATTCTTTTCCCTGTGGTCTCCCTGCATCCTTCCAGTCTTGAATGTGAGCTTGAAATGTCTCAACATGAAACTGTGGATTGTCTTTATTTGCGAAAAAGAAGACGTTCTCCGGTCTTTTGGTCGGGTCTTCACTGTCTGTTACACTGTTCAGATACCGTTCAAGGACAAAGTACTCCTGTGTGTATGCCTGAAAGTTGTTACAGAACATTCGCCATGAGAAAGTTTTTTGCCAAGTGTCGCTTTTTGCTACCTGTAAGAAGTTTTGAAGGGCAGCTTTTATCTTGTCTGGTGGTTCATTCTTTGCCACTTCAAGAAGTTCGTGAGATTCTTTACACGTGAATTGCCAAAAATCCTTTGAAACAGGGATTTTTCGTTCTTTTGGTGCGTCTTTGTTGTGTTCCTGCACCATCGTGTATATTTCTTTTTGTAAATTTCCTAGTTTTTTTGTTGGAATATCAGGGACAGACATATTTTTTTCTGTCTCTCTGTTAACATTTTCATTAACATTATCATTAACATTA